>Ga0210019_1000067_pt1 | contig 144776 bp, 122 predicted proteins | sample CryGeyCG2114_020_2_FD_183969 | JGI IMG/M metagenome (GOLD analysis project Ga0210019, IMG submission 183969) | Groundwater microbial communities from aquifer - Crystal Geyser CG11_big_fil_rev_8/21/14_0.20 (SPAdes) (version 2) | ecosystem: Environmental > Aquatic > Deep subsurface > Groundwater...
GCATCACACAGACTACCTCGTGTAACAACAGCTCGTCAGATGCCGGATATACAGATGCAATCTTTACCTTATTGTGCTCGAGTGTTTTTTATCCTTTACAATGGGGGTGAGTCCATATACAGGCTACACGGAACAAACGTAGACTGGGTTGATCCGCCTTTGCTGCGAAGCAGCTACGGCGAGAGATAACCCGGGTTACAAAAAACAGTTGCAAGAAAGAGGCCAATCGGTATTAAACCGCTTCATGCTTAGCCGCGCCTAAGAACATGACAGGGGCTTGCTCCGCATCTTCGAAGGTTACATATTCCCACGCTTCTTGCGTGGCAAGTAAAGTGCGCATCAGTTTATTATTCACTTCGTGGCCAGATTTATAGCCTTTGAATTCACCAATCACCGAATGACCCAATAAGGCCATATCGCCAATCGCATCGAGCACTTTGTGTTTCACGAATTCATCTTCATAACGCAAGCCGTCTTCGTTTAACACACGAAATTGATCGACCACAATCGCATTATCCAAACTTGCGCCCCGCGCTAAATTCATGGATTTAATTTTTTCGTAGTCAGATAAGAAACCATAGGTACGCGCACGAGAGACTTCTTTGATGTAAGAATGACGCGAGAAATCGAGCTCGGCTAATTTGTTAGATTTGTTAAACACAGGATGATCGTAAACAATTTCAAACGACACTTTAAACCCATCATACGGCAAAAACTCAGCCCACTTATCGTCGACCTCAAAACGCACAGGCTTTTTGATACGGATAAATTGTTTAGCTTTTGATTGCTCCACCACACCGGCAGATTGGATCAAAAACACAAAAGGACCTGCACTGCCGTCCATGATCGGAATCTCAGTCGCGTTAATATCGACATAAGCGTTGTCCACACCCAAGCCTGCAAACGCGGACATTAAATGTTCTACCGTTGAAACGGTGACACCATTAGCATGAATAGACGTGGATAAACGGGTATCGCCGACATTCAAGGCACACGCCTTGACTTCGCCCACAGGGTCTAAGTCAACACGACGAAAAACGATGCCCGTGTCTTCAGGCGCAGGACGCAACACAAGTTCAGCACGCTCACCACTGTGCACCGTGACGCCGGTGGCTTTAATCACATTCTTTAGCGTACGTTGTTTGATCATGTGGCTTTTAGCTCCATTAAGCACAGATTGTTGAATTATAACACAATTTCCTAGAAACACCTAGATAATCGCAGCGATAATATAGGCGCGGCAGCAATATGTCTAGAAAAACCCATAAAAGCCGTTTATGATCATTTTTCAATGGCTTAGGAGATAAGCGCCGATGGAATATGGCATTTTTGAGCAACTCTTGACGATCATCGTGCTATCCGTGATCGTGATCGCCATCTTCCGCCGCTTAAGCCTGCCCTCGATCTTGGGCTACCTGGCCGTGGGTATCTTTATCGCCATCATCGACCGATACGCCTTTAAAGACATCCAGTCTTACAATATTTTAGCCAAATACGGCGTCGTGTTTTTGCTATTCACAATCGGCCTTGAGTTCTCAACCGCCAAACTCATCGCCTTAAAACGCATTGTGTTTTTGCTAGGCAGCTTACAAGTCGCGGCCTGCACTGCGATTTTTTGGGCTATCGGCATTTTATTTGGCATGAGCGTGGGCAATGCGTTTATTGTTGGCGCCACACTATCGCTCTCCTCCACCGCGATGATTTCAAAAGTGTTGAGTGAAGCTGGCGAGGTGCAAACACAAACCGGTCGCATGACGATCGGCGTATTGATCTTTCAAGACATCATGGTCGTGCCTCTACTCATCATTACCTCGATCCTAGCGAACAACAGCGGCCAAGGCTTGCTTCAACACATCAGCGTTGAATTAATCATCGGCATACTCACCTTCTTCATTATTTATTTTGTCGGCCGACTCATCATCACCCCACTGTTTAAAGAAGTCGCACGCTCAGGCTCTAACGAATTATTTATTTTAGCCGCGTTTTTAACAGCTTTAGGCGCAGCGTATTTTTCTGACATGATGGGCATGTCCAAAGAACTTGGTGCATTTTTAGCGGGCGTAATTTTAGCCGGCACCCCTTATCACAAACAGGTGGCCAATGATATCCGCCCGTTTCGCGATGTGCTTCTAGGTTTGTTTTTTATTGGTATTGGCATGTCCCTAAACATCAGCACGCTAAATACAACCGGCGGCTGGATTCTACTTGTGGGCACACTGCTCGTCTTGGTGAAAATAGCGATTATCCCTTTAATTATCCTATTTCTAAAACTCGCTGATCGGCAACAGGCGTTTCGCACGGGTATTTTACTCTCACAAGCCGGTGAGTTTGGCTTTGTACTGATTGCTGTGGCCACCAACTTCAAGCTTATTCAAGACTTTCACGGCCAAATTATTATCGGCAGTATTATTTTCAGCATGATTCTCTCTTTGGTGATTGTGCAAATACAAAAACCCTTTAGCCGCTGGCTCGCTAATCGCCGAGGCGAAAAACCCAATACCGAAAAACCGAACAAAGCGCAGAGCGAATTACCCCATATCATTATTTGCGGTTTTGGATATACCGGCCAACAAGTCGCCAGCGTGTTTAAAGCGGCAGGCTTGCCTTTTAATGCCATCGACACAAATGCTACTCGCGTCAGCCAAGCCTCTATGGCGGGCGAACCCGTGTACTATGGCAATGCTTCAGACCGCGAAATGTTATTATCGTTAGGTTTAAAAAATGCCCTGGCCGTTGTGGTGTGTTTTAATAGTGAAAACCTTGCGCGCGAAGTGCACAATATCGTGCACGAAGAAACACAACGTACACCACTTATTTTACGGGTTAAAATGAAATCCGGCGACTCTCTACCCACTGCGTCGAACCTGTCTGTCATCGACGAAGGCATTGAAGTGGGTATGTTACTTGGAAAACAAACACTCAACGCGATTGGCTTTAAACCGCATGATATCGCACGCATCAGTTACAAAGTCAAACAAACCCTAAAGTACGATTTTTTCCGCGGTGATGAGACATTACTGGACAGTGAAAATATCGATAAGCCTCAACGTTACTCTTTTCGTGTTGATCCTAACGCAGCTATCTGTGGCAGAAGCTTGCAGACTGTTGATATTGACACACGCGCCATTCGCTTAAAAGCCATTCGTCGGCAGGGGCGAACACTTGAGCATACACATCTAGATACACCGATTGAAGCTGGCGATGTGTTAGTCATCACGGGTCTTTTAGATCATATCGAAAGCTTTGAGGAAGCGGTAAATGCTCACGCATAGTGCACTTAATTTACCCTACACGACCGATGCCCTATTAATGTGCGTATCCATCGTTGCGGGCATCGTGGATACTATCGCCGGCGGCGGTGGCATGGTAACGCTACCGGCGCTATTGTTTTTTAATGTGCCGCCTATATACGCTTTGAGCGCCAATCGCTTTCAAGGGCTGGTGGGCGAATCAATCGCAACTTATCATTTCAAACGCAAAGCCAACTTAAGCTTAAATTACATTCTTTACCCGATTATTTTTGCCCTCATCGGCTCAAGTGTTGGCACGCTCTTGGTGCAACATATTCACAACCAAACCTTGCAAACGATTGTGCCGTTGATGCTGCTTTTCGCACTGAGCTATTTTTTGCTTTCGGGGCGTCTGTTCAAACAAAGCAGCAAAACTTTAATGAAGCCTATGCAGTTTGCGATTATTTTTGGCTTAGCTATTGGATTTTATAACGGTTTCTTCGGCCCTGGCACCGGCTCATTTTGGGTCTTAGTGTTTTTCCTATTTCAAGGCCTATCCTTGAAAAACGCCACCGTGCATGGCAAACCAGTGAACCTTGCCGGCAATATTGCCTCATTCATTTTCTTTTTTTCACAAGGTCATATCTACTGGCCGATTGCATTATCCATGGCTTTCGGGCAAATCATTGGTGCGAATGTCGGGGCAAGATTAGTGATTCACAACGGGCAAAAAATCATTCGACCGATTTTAACGGTGGTGGTGATACTGATGATTGCTGAGTTGATTGCTCGTAGCAGCCGTCTTGGGTAGAAATAAAAACCCGGATTATCACGCCTTTGGCGTTCAATCCAGGCTTGCTACTTTTTAGCTAACGTCAATTGCAAGCGAACGTCAGTGAGCGCGGCAATCTTTTGAATTAACCTGGAGATTGCTTCGTCGCTTCGCTCCTCGCAAAGACGGTTGCTACGCAACACAGCCAGAATGTTATTTCTGACGCTTACGCTCGTGTTCTTTCAAGAATTTTTTACGCAACCGAATGGACACCGGTGTCACTTCCACCAACTCGTCATCGTTGATAAACTCCAAGGCGCTCTCCAGCGTGAGCTTAATCGGCGGCGACAACTGAATATTCTCATCACTGCCTGAAGCACGAATGTTCGTGAGCTGCTTAGCGCGTGAAACGTTCACCACCAAATCATTATTACGTGAATGAATACCCACAATCATCCCCTCGTACACATCCGTTTGAGGCTTGATAAACATTTTACCGCGGTCTTCCAAGTTCCAAAGCGCATAGGCTGTCGCCACGCCTTTGTCGTTGGCAATCAACACACCGTTCACACGCTGTGACATGACGTCTTTTTTACACGGCCCGTAATGATCAAACACGTGATACATCAAACCGGTGCCTGATGTCATGGTCAAGAAATCCGTATGAAAGCCAATTAAGCCGCGCGCAGGGATAATATAATCCAAGCGCACCCGACCTTTGCCATCGGTTTGCATGTTTTGCAAATCGCCTTTGCGCTCGCCCAAGGCTTGCATCACGTTACCTTGGTAGTTTTCATCCACATCGATTGTCAGCTGCTCATAGGGCTCGTGCATTTCACCATCGACTTCGTGCATGATCACTTCAGGGCGCGACACAGCAAGCTCAAAACCCTCGCGACGCATGGTTTCAATCAAAATGGCCAAGTGCAACTCACCACGACCGGAGACTTTAAATTTATCGGGATCATCGGTGTTTTCCACACGCAAGGCGACGTTGTGAATCAACTCGCGCGTGAGGCGATCACCGATTTGGCGCGAGGTGATAAACTTACCTTCCTTGCCGGCAAACGGCGAAGCGTTCACCAAGAAAGTCATGGTTACCGTTGGCTCATCCACTTTTAAACACGGCAAGGCTTCGGCATTCGCTGGATCACATACCGTGTCAGAAATATTGAGGTTTTCAATGCCGGTAATGGCAATGATGTCACCCGCTTGTGCGCTTTCCACTTCGTGACGCTCTAAACCTAAATGACCCAAGACTTGCAAAATCTTTGCGTTACGTTTTTTGCCTTCACGGTCAATCACCACGACCGGCATATTACGGCGTGCTGTACCGCGTTTGATACGGCCCACACCGATCACACCCACATACGATGAATAGGAAAGCGATGAAATTTGCATTTGAAAGGCAGCGTTGACGTCCACATCAGGCGCGGGCACTTTAGTTAAGATTAAATCTAATAACGGTGCCATGGAATCGCTGGATTCAGCCAAATCCATTTTCGCATAACCCTCTAGTGCTGAGGTATAGACCACCGGAAAATCCAGTTGCTCGTCTGTTGCACCCAGGCGATCGAACAAATCAAACACTTGATCCATCACCCAGTCTGGGCGCGCACCCGGGCGATCAATTTTATTGATCACCACTATCGGCTTTAACCCTTGCGCAAAGGCTTTTTGCGTCACAAAACGCGTTTGTGGCATAGGACCATCGACCGCGTCAACCAAAAGCAACACTGAATCCACCATCGACATGATGCGCTCAACCTCGCCACCGAAATCCGCATGCCCCGGGGTATCCACCACGTTAATACGTGTGCCTTTCCAGTCGATCGCCGTGTTTTTGGCCAAAATGGTAATTCCACGCTCTTGCTCTAGCTCGTTAGAATCCATGACGCGCTCAATACGATCCCCCTGGCGGCCCAAAGTACCTGATTGTTGCAACAGCTTATCGACCAAGGTGGTCTTACCATGGTCTACGTGGGCGATAATGGCGATATTTCGAATGGATTGGCTCATAATATTACTGTCTGTGCTTATTAATTTGGCGGTATTCTACGCGAATTTAAAAAAATTGATAGGCGTTTAATGCTCACGCGTTGCAGAGAACTCAATTTCCGGCCACTTTTCCTGGGCCAAACTTAAGTTCACGCGCGTGGGCGCGATATACGTTAAACAACCGCCACCATCGAGCGCCAAGTTATTGAAGGCTTTCTTTTTAAAGTCTTCAAGCATCTTTTTATCTTTGCAATAAATCCAGCGCGCTGTGGCCACACTCACATTTTCATAAATGCATTCGACTTTGTATTCGTGTTGCAAACGATGCGCGACCACATCAAACTGCAACACACCGACTGCACCCAGAATTAAATCGTTACTGGCCAAGGGCTTAAACACTTGTGTGGCGCCCTCTTCGGAAAGCTCTTGCAAACCTTTTTGCAACTGCTTAGCTTTAAGTGGGTCTTTAACGCGCACAAGCTTAAACAACTCGGGCGCAAAATGCGGAATACCGGTGAACTTTAACATCTCACCTTGCGTGAAAGTGTCGCCAATTTGCAAGGCACCGTGGTTATGAATACCGATAATATCGCCAGCAAAGGCTTCTTCAGCATGTTCACGCTCGCCCGCCATAAAAGTGTGCGCATTACTGATAGTCATATCACGCCCTAGGCGCACATGCTTTACCTTCATGCCCTTTTCATATTTGCCCGAACAAATCCGCAAAAAAGCGATGCGATCGCGATGTTTCGGGTCCATGTTGGCTTGAATTTTAAACACAAAGCCCGTGAATTTTTCTTCAGAAGGCTCAACGATCCGTTCTTCAGCCTCACGAGACTGCGGCGCCGGGGCATGCGTGATAAACTCATCGAGCAACTCGCGAATACCAAAATTATTAATTCCCGAACCAAAAAACACCGGCGTTTGCTCACCCGCCAAATAACGCGCAGGATCAAACACGTGACTGGCGCCTTTCACGAGCTCAATTTCCTCGCGAAGCTCTGCAGCCACACTCCCCAAACGTTCATCTAAGGCGGGATTATCCAGCCCCTTGATCACATCAAAGGCTTGAATATGATCGCCCTTGCTAGACGCATAAAACACCACTTCATCGCGATACAGATGATAAATACCTTTAAACGCTTTACCCATGCCGATCGGCCAAGTGACCGGCGCACATTCAATATTCAACACCGACTCAATTTCATCGAGCAACTCAATAGGCTCGCGCGTTTCACGATCCATTTTGTTGATGAACGTCATGACCGGCGTGTGACGCAAACGGCACACCTCTAAAAGTTTAATCGTACGCGCTTCCACACCTTTGGCTGCATCGATCACCATGAGCGAAGAGTCGACCGCCGTCAGCGTGCGATAGGTATCTTCCGAGAAATCGCCATGACCCGGTGTATCCAGTAGATTGATAATCGCATCACGATAGGGAAACTGCATGACAGAGGTCGTGACCGAAATACCGCGTTGTTTTTCTAGCTCCAGCCAATCGGAGGTGGCATGACGCGAGGCTTTTCGCCCTTTGACCGTACCGGCTTCTTGAATCGCACCCCCGAATAGCAACAGCTTTTCTGTGAGCGTGGTTTTACCGGCGTCAGGATGAGAAATGATCGCAAAGGTGCGACGTTTTTTGATCGGATTGAACATGGGGTTAATCGTTATGGTTTTCGGGCGCTTCCCACGGCATGTGTGCGTGCGGAATGAGGCGCAAAATCCATGGGCGTGGTTTTGGTACCAGCTTAGGATCGATATTCGGCGGAATAATTTGCGGCGTGGTTTGCGCCATATTGCCAGACGCATTCGGCACAGGGTAATAATCCTCCACAGAGCTTGAGCTATAACCCGGTGGTATTTGCAACGGTGGCGTGGCATCAGCTTGGAGGTAGTCTTGACCGTGATCACTGAAAATTTGATAGGTTTTTGACACATCACCACAGGCCGCAAGCGACAACGCAGCTAAACTGACCAAAAGGCTTTGTTGTATTTTTTTCATCCAATAACTCCAAGCGATTGCATCACTCGCTCTAAAAGCGGCTGATTTTGCTGGGCCAAGGATACCAGCGGCAAACGCAAACCACCAGGGATTTTTCCCATGCGATTCACCGCCCACTTCACCGGGATGGGATTCGACTCAATAAACAAGGTGTGATGCAAATCATTCAAACGCTCGTTGATCGCCTTGGCTTTTTCAACGTCTGTGTTAGCCAACGCCATCATCTCAGCCATTAAAGCCGGCACCACATTCGCCGTGACAGAAATCACACCATCACCCCCTTTCAATACGTACTCCAGGGCCACATCATCATTACCCGATAGCAACACAAAATCCGGGCTCAATTTCGCCTTAAGCTCAGCCACACGAGATAACTCAGGGTTCGCATCTTTTAATGCGACGATACGCTCACAGCTTTCAGCCAGCGTGATCACGGTTTCGGGGGCAATATCTGCGCCTGTACGACCAAAGGCATTGTAGATAATGATAGGTAATTGCGTAGCATCATGAATAGCTTTAAAGTGCTCAACCATGCCGCGTTGCGGTGGTTTATTGTAGTACGGTACAACGACCAACATGGCATCCACGCCACACGCTTCAGCCGCCTTGGCTTGCTCAATACTCACCTTGGTATCGTTTGTACCCACACCAGCGATGATCGGCACCCGGCCCGCAGCCGTTTTCACCGCAAGCTTAAAGAGCGCTTCTCGCTCGGCCTTTACCGTGGGCGACTCACCGGTGGTGCCTAAAATCACCAAACCCTGCGTGCCCTCAGCAAGATGCCACTGAATCAAATCAACAAACGATGGCTCATCAATCTCACCATGATCTTTCATCGGGGTCACTAGCGCAACCAAGCTGCCGGAAAAATGTTTTGTCATTGGAGTGTCCTATGAATTCAGGTTATCATACGACAGTGATATCAAATTACAACTGGAGAAGATCATGATGATCAGTGTTGGAAAAAAAGCCCCAAACTTCACCGCCAAAGCCACAAACGACAAAATCCTTAGCCTCAAAGACTTTAAAGGCCGCTATCTCGTCATCTACTTCTACCCCAAAGACAACACACCGGGCTGCACGCAAGAAGGCCAAGATTTTCGGGATCTCTATGCCGAGTTCCAAGCATTAGACGCGGATATTGTCGGTGTTTCCAAAGACAGCTTGCGCACACACAGTAACTTTAAAGCCAAATACGCCTTGCCTTTTGATCTTGTCACCGATGAAGACGAAAGCCTGTGCCAAGCCTTTGACGTGATCAAGCTGAAAAAACTCTACGGCAAAGAATACCTAGGCATCGAGCGCTCAAGCTTTCTCATCGGCCCAGACGGCACACTCCTGGCCGAATGGCGCAAAGTCAAAGTGAAAGATCACGCTAAAGTCGTACTCGATACGCTCAAGGCGCTTTAATTTGCCACCATAAATTCATACACACGATAGCCGGCCGTCCAAAGCACCAATAGTGTGTACGCCCAAGCCAAGGGCTGAAATAAGAACGGGGCCGCGATCATCAGCACAAAAAAGATAAAGGCTTCACCACGCTCCATCAAACCCGGGCTGTAGTGAAAACTTTTCTGCGACTCGTTTTGAGTAAAAATCCCAACCACCAAAAAGCTGGTGATGCACAAATACGAGCTGCCGAGCATAGCTAAACACGCCAGAGCCCGCGTATCCGGCGCATAGAGATACAAACCTAAAAAAACCGATAATTCCACTACACGATCACAGACAATATCTAACACGCTGCCCTGCTCACTCGTTTCTGAGCGAAATCTCGCCAAAGTCCCATCCAGTGTATCCAGATAACCGGAAAGCAACAAAAAGCCTAGCGCCACAGCAGGATGGTGAAACCATAATGCGAGTAAAATAAACGGGGCGAGCACGCCGGAAAACAGCGTGAGTTGATTGGCTGAAACGCGGGTGTAGCGCGCCAAGGATTGCGCGAGAGGGTCCACCAAGATGCGTTGGTAAGCCGGGCGAATGTAGTGTTCCAACATGTGACCATCCTTGTTTGGTTTGCGTACTGAGCAACCGTCTTTTCATCCATAGGTTCCCGCCTGCGCGGGAATGACATAATGTAGCAACCGTCGTCTTTGCGAGGAGCGTAGCGACACGGCAATCTCCTTCCTGAATTATCACGCCTTCGTTGATACGTAGCAAGCCTCACGTACTGTCGTCACCTGCAAGACGGATTAAGGCCGTGTTTTTTGGGGCTGTATGAGGCAGGAGGCCGAACCCAGAGCCCCCAGGGACGGGTTCATGGCGTCCCCAAAAAGACACGGCCTTAATCAGCGCAGGTGACAAAAACAAAAGCCAACACTAGCGGCGCCATCAAAACACTTTCTATCTTTAGCGAATACCTTGACACCCATCAAGCACTCATCAAAAATACCGTTTTATTGATCAACGAGTGCCTTTCATGCTTGAACTCACCCCATTAACGGCCGCCTCTCCTTTGGATGGTCGATACGCCCAATCGACCGCAGCCTTGCGCGAACACTTCAGCGAATACGCCCTGATCAAAGCCCGTGTACACGTCGAGATCCAATGGCTCTTACATTTAAGCGAATCAGGCCAACTACCCGAGCTGGGAGAAATTAATAATCCACAATTTTTACAAGAAGTTATTAGCAAATTCTCATGTAAAGACGCAGAAAAAATCAAGCAAACTGAAGCCACCATTAACCACGACGTGAAAGCCGTAGAATATTTCATTAAAGACCAAATGGACACCGTGCCAGAACTTAAGCCTTTGAAAGAATTTATGCACTTTGGTCTGACCAGTGAAGACGTGAATAACTTGGCCTATGGCCTGATGATCAAAACGGGCCTCAATGCGGTGCTACGCCCTGCACTCAACGAGCTAAACAGCGCCTTGCAGGCCAAAGCCCATGAATACGCCAGCGCTGCCATGCTCTCTCGCACCCACGGCCAGACAGCCTCGCCCACCACCATGGGAAAAGAATTTGCTAATTTTTACAGTCGACTAGAAAGACAACTTAATATTTTGGGTTCAATCAATATTCTAGGCAAACTCAACGGCGCCGTGGGTAATTACAACGCCCTGCACGCTGCTTACCCTGACATCAACTGGCCTGCTATTTGCCAAGATTTTGTTGAAACCCGATTGGGCTTGAGCTTTAATACCCACACCACGCAAATCGAAAACCACGATGGCATTGCCGAACTCTCGCATACACTGGCACGCATCAATACGATCTTGCTCGACTACAGCCAAGATGCCTGGGCCTATATTTCTCGCGCTTATTTCAAGCTTAAGAAAAAAGCTGAAGAAGTCGGCTCTTCGACCATGCCGCACAAAGTGAACCCAATTGACTTTGAAAACGCGGAAGGCAATTTGGGCTTGGCGAATGCACTATTGAATTTTTTCGCACAAAAATTACCCGTTTCACGCCTGCAACGCGACTTAAGTGACTCCACCGTCATGCGAAATCTCGGCTCAGCGTTTGGCTATAGTCTGTTGGCCTATCAAAGCTTACTGCGCGGCACGGGCAAGCTTGAACTCAATACCGATCTACTCGAACAAGAGCTGGATCAACACTGGGAAGTGCTCGCAGAACCCATTCAAATGATACTGCGCAAACACGGTATTGAAGCGCCTTATGAGCAGCTCAAAGCGCTCACGCGCGGCAACACCGTCACACAAACGGAGCTACAGGCCTTTATCGACCAACTGGCCATCGACGACACCATCAAGCAAACACTAAAAGCCTTGACGCCGAAAACTTATACCGGCTACGCTGAAACGCTCGCTACAGAACAATAACCACCATGCGCGTTTGGCCATTTTCACACATCGCTCAACAACTCGTTAAATGGCTCACCAAAGAGCACGAGCCCAGTGAAATTGCGATGTGCGATATTGAGCGGGTGGTAGAAGCATTATTACCCGCCGATGTTTTGTTGGTGGAAGGCAGAAGCCGTATTTCGGAAGTGATAAAAGTCACCACGCGCAGCAACTGGTCGCACTCTGCGCTCTATATCGGCCGAATAAAAGACTACCCCGAAGGGAAAACCAAAGACCAACTGACCCGATACTTTTCAGGCTCACACGACGAGCCGCTGCTCATCGAAGCTATTTTAGGCCGTGGCGTTATTTTAACCCCGGTGCGAGACTATGCCAAAGATCATCTGCGCCTCTGCCGCGCCAGTGCCCTGGCCGCTGAGGATCAACAAGCCGTGATCAACTATTGCATCAGTAGTCTTGGTGAGCACTACAATCTTCGCCGCATTGTGGACCTGTTGCGCTTACTCTTTCCCATCACTTTTATGCCACGCTACGCGTTTACCAGCCTGCTTAACCCCATCAAAGCCCGAAAAGAGCGCCGACACATTTGCTCATCACTGATCGCGCGCGCGTTTCACAGCGTGAAATACCCGATTTTACCGCGCATCGTGAAAAAACCCGGCAACACTTTTGAGCTCATTCCAAGAAACCCAGCACTGTTCACACCCAAAGATTTTGATTTTTCACCCTATTTTCAAATCATCAAATACCCACTCTATGGCTTTACCAAAGACACAGCGTATAAATCCTTCCCCTGGAACCAGGATGGGCTGATGAGCAATGATGACGCGGGGATTTTCGACCCAAAATCCTTGATGGATGATGAGAAACAGACCTAAAGCGTTTGACAATGCAGCTCACCTCCCCATAATTTAAACAAAATGTAACTATTCACCAAAATCTAATACATCGACGCATCTCTTTTAGAAATAGTATTTTTCTTTGCGCGATGGGGATTCTTAAGGGGAGAATCGCGATTCTCCCCTTAAGCGCCGTTAGCGCGGCTTTGCCGCGCTAGGCGTCTAATTAAGAGTAATTATTCAGCATTTTTGCTGAATAATTACAACAAAATCAAAAATAAGGAGCCCCATCATGATGTCATTATCAGCCTTCACAAAGTGGCTTATGAGAGATGATCGTGACGCAAAACCAAGAGCCAAAGAAAACAAGCAAACGATGCCAGCTAACGCGGGCGCAAAAAGAGCAGCAGAACTTCCTGCCGCAGAACTTCCTGTCGCAAAACCTCCTGTCGCAGAACTTCCTGTCGCAGAACTTCCTCCGCCATACGACAGATGCCGTGGCCTATTCTTTCCAGCCCCTCCTCACAAAACACCACTGATCGCCATAAAAAAAGCAATGCAGAACCTTAGCAAGATGATGCTAGAAAAAAGGGGAGTTGAACTTGTCGAGCAACAAAAAAAAAACGTAAAAACGATGGTAATTGGTTACCTAAAGGGTTATACAATAGGGCGCTATAGAATCGAGTGCTATACAACAACAAATAGCGACGATATCAAAAATTTGAGCCTTACAGAACTTGTTCGTTTAATTTTAAGCACGGATCCCAAAGCGAATAGACCTCTTCACCCTGATGACAGAAGAATAATGGATGAGATTAAAACACTAACTGAAGCGATTGAAGGCGCAGATGCGCCCTCAACTGCGCCCAGCAGCCTCTAATTTAATTTCGACCGTATAGTAAGCCCAAGATGATGCGCTCAACGCCTGATTTTTAAACGCTTTAGGTATATACTCCATCTACAATTAACTTTGCCGATGGTTTGCCATGCTTGATTATACTCTCAAAACTGATAAAAACGGCTTGCCGTACCTAGAAACCCCCATGGTCGGCGGCAATCTTCTGGCCGCACCGCAGCTTAACAAAGGCACGGCGTTTACGAACGAAGAGCGTCACGCGTTTGAACTCAAGGGTAAGTTGCCCAGTCACGTCGAAACGTTAAGCGAGCAAGTGGCGCGCGCGTATTTTCAGTTTCAAACACAAAATACACGCTTGCGCAAAAACATGTATTTGCATGCCCTGCACGAAAGCAACCGCGTCATCTTTTACAAACTGGTCGATGAACATTTAGCCGAAATGCTACCGCTGCTCTACACGCCGATGGTGAGCACCGTGGTTAAAATTTACAGCCAGAAGTTTCGCCACCCGCGTGGTTTGTACATTACCTACGAGGACCGCGATTGCATCGAAGAGATTTTACGCAACCGCACCAACCCCATGATCGACGTGATTGTCGCCACTGATGGCGAGGGTGTTTTGGGCATTGGCGACCAAGGATTGGGTGGCATGGAAATTGCCGTGGCCAAACTCATGGTCTACACACTCTGCGGCTACATGAATCCTTTAAAAACCTTACCGCTTTTTTTAGACGTGGGCACCAATAACCCGCTCTTGCTGAATGATCCGATGTATTTAGGCTGGCGACAACCACGCATTTCCCCGAAAGAATACGATGAGTTTATCGAAAAATTTGTGCAGGCCGTCAAAAATGTTTTACCTGGCGCTTTCCTACACTGGGAAGACTTGGGCCGTGAAAATGCCTCTCGTGTGATTAACCATTACCGCGACAAGCTGCCCACCTTTAACGATGACATCGAGGGCACCAGCATTGTCACCTTAAGTGCCTTATTGAGCGCCTTAAAACAAAAAGGCAGCCAGTTATGCGATGAGCAGATTGTGATTTTCGGCGCGGGCTCGGCCGGTTGCGGCATCGCCAAACAACTCGCCGAAGCGATTGCATTTTACCACAACAAACCGATCGACGAAGCGCGTGCGCATATCTGGCTGATTGACCGCCAGGGTTTGATTTGCGATGACATGGATACTCTCACATCCGAGCAACAACCCTTTGGCAAATCGCGCGCAAGCTTAGGCGAGCTGGGCAAGCTAGAAACGATTGCGCTGGCCGATGTGATTGAAATGACAAAAGCTGGTGTGCTGATCGGCTGCTCTGGTCAAACCGGGGCATTTAGCGAAGCGATTGTTGGCACGATGATCAGAAACCACACGCGCCCGATTATTTTCCCATTATCCAACCCCACACCGAATGCCGAAGCCCATCCAGCTCGATTATTGGAATGGACACAAGGCCAAGCCTTGATTGCCACGGGTAGTCCCTTTGGCACTGTACGTTATAACGATAACGATTGGGTGATCGCACAATGCAATAACGCACTGGTTTTCCCGGGTATTGGGCTCGGCATCGCCATGGCTAAACCACCGCGTCTGAGCAAAGCCATGTTATTTAATGCCTGCGAAACCCTGTCCGAAGAAAATGCAAAACGTATTGATAACGCCTTGTTACCGAGCATTTGTGATTCCAAACCGATTGCTTTGGCGATTGCCAAACGTGTGGCTCAAACGGCGATTGATGAAGGCTTAGCGGCACCGTTTGATATCGATGAGGCCTTAAAAGCGGCTTGCTGGACGCCGGCTTACCTACCCTATAAACACCGCGGGTAAACCCACAGTATTTTCTGTTTTGGAATGCCGGCGCGAAGTAAATTCACACTGATAAAAAATCCCGCTAAGTGATCACCTAGCGGGATTATATAGACTGATGCATTACCCTGGATTACGCGCTTGGCGCTAATTTGGGCTGCCTCTATTTTCGCGGTATTAACTAAAGTAATACATCAATGATAACAAGCCTTGAATTTCACGTGGCTTGATCGTGGTTTTACCACCATCAGTATGGCTGTTAGATTTGCTAGCATAATAAATGTAGCTGACTTGCTCACCCAAGGCTAAGTGCTGCGTTAATTTTTGTTGTGCACCAACGGCAGCTAAAGCACCAACGTCAGTTACCGTTTTATCCACAACGGTTGAGCTATTGCGCGTGTATTTATGCTTCAAGCGTGTCCACTCTGGGCCAATCAAGCCATAGAATAAGTTGTTAGCCATTGGCGCGTAACCTACTCGCAATGCAGCGCCAAACTGCCAAGGCATGCTGACATGGGCAGAACCTGTTGTACCACTTTGTGAGGTACGGTGAGCGGCATCGCTGTTTGTATCGTATTGACCATGAATATCGCCACCGATTAACCAGTGTGATGACATCGCGAAGTTATAACCGCCTAACAATTGGAAGGCTGCGCCGTATTCACCCGCATCAAATTTCGCTTCTTGCACATTTGAACCATTTTTAATTTCTGAGTGATAGAACTGACTGCTTAAGCCCGCTGCACCACCTAAATATATTCCAGAAAATTGCTGCGCTGGCGACATTGAGCCTGCGTTACCTGCCAATGCTACTGAGGTGGCTAACGCCAACCCTGATACTAATGCGACGTGTTTCAACATGGAGATCCCCTTTAATTAATAGTGAGCGCTAATCATAGCAACACAAAATCGCGCCTGTAAAGGGCTATAGGGTTTATTTTCGTAAGAACTCTCGCTATCCTTCTGAGCCTATGACTATCAGTGATGAAGACAAAGCCCTCTTTCGTGCCGCGGTTGATGCGCTTGGCAAAAACACTGCTTCCCAATCTCGCGAACCTGAAAAAGAAACCAGACTGATAGGCCTTGAGATTGACCAATGGGCCGAGGTTGTTTCAGCCGAAGATCATTTGTGCTTCGTCAGAGAAAGCTTATCCCATACTCAAATGAGTGATTTGAAGCAAGGCAGAGTAGCCATCGAACAGACTTTAGATTTTCACGGCATGACACTCCAACAAGCCGAAGATGCGCTTGAGAACCTCTTAAACCAAGACCACAAAAAAATCAGACTCATTCACGGTAAAGGCCAAAATGCCTTGCTCAAAAATGCGGTGAATCGCTGGTTGCGCGCCCACCCTCGTGTGCTCGCTTTTGCCAGCTGCCCGCCGTCCCAAGGCGGCACGGGGGCTATGAACGTTATCTTGACCCGGAAACGCTAGGCACGTATGATGCCTCAAACCAAGATAAGGTGTTCGCGTGAAAAATAAGACCATCATCATCGGCATCGCAGGCGCTTCTGCCTCAGGTAAAAGTCTATTAGCCAACACCATCGTCAACGAGCTCGGCTCCGACCAAGTCGTCATCATTTCTGAAGATTCTTACTATAAAGACTTACGTCACTTGCCACTGGCTGAGCGCGCGAAAGTCAACTTCGACCATCCGGACGCTTTCGATCATAACCTATTGTGCGAACATCTGGACAAACTGCAAAATGGCGAAACGGTGGATATTCCCGTCTACAACCACGCCGAACATATCCGCAGTGAAAAAACCCGCACTGTTGGCCAACACACCATTATCGTCATCGAAGGCATCTTGCTCTTTGTAGACCCGAACCTTCGCAACCGTATGGACATTCGAATCTACATGGACACCGCGCTGGACATTTGTCTCTTACGCCGCTTAAAGCGCGACATTATTGAGCGTCATCGCACGATCGAATGCGTGGTCGAGCAGTACGAAAAAACCGTACGCCCCATGTACCTGCAATTCATCGAACCTTCAAAACGCTATGCCGATCTTATTGTGCCACGCGGTGGTGAAAACCGCATCGCGATTGAGATGATCCAAGCGAAAATGCGCGAGCTGCTTGCCACACCCATGTAGCAACCGTCTTTGCGAGGCGCGAAGCGACGAAGCAATCTCAAGATTAATGGACAAGATTGCCACGCTCACGGTCGTTCGCTCGCAATGACATTATCATAAAATGTAGCAACCGCCTTGGGTAGCAACGTCTTTGCGAGGCGCGTAGCGACGAAGCAATCTCCAGATTAATGAAATAGATTGCCGCGCTCACGGTCGTTCGCTCGCAATGACATTAGCCATAAAAAGTCTGGGTTGAAGAGTATCGCGACAAGATGTACCACCGTCACGCAAGAGATCCAAATGGCAAAGAGAAGCGTAGCCAAATGCGACGAGGCGACGGAGTTTATAATCACATAAATGAGTAAGCCGAGGAACATTTGGCATAGCTTATCGCAGCCAGTTGGATCTCTGTTAGTGATCTATGTCTTGCCAATTCTCATAGCGCTGCAACGCCGCATTCGAAGAGCAGATTAATGTATCTTTCAACACTTCATCCACTTTGACTTGCGCATTGAGGGGAACGATTCGATTCGTGTCAACGCACAAGACTTTTTTCGAGCCTGGTGGCGGCAACAAAGCTTTTAAGGCTTTCACGTCCACTCGACCGATAGGCTCAAAGCCCACCAGGTCATTATCGCCCTGAATGATATTGGCCAAGCTCGGCACCGCTAAAAAATTTGCGCCCAAAGCCAAACCGTATAAATGCTTAACACCCGCAATGGCATTAACAATCTGCTCTAGCTGTTTTGGTGTCGCTTTGGCTAAATTAAATGTGACCACATGCAAGTAATTCACATTATGATTCAAAAGCGCGACAATCCAATTCACCTCCTGCGAAGTTAGCGTTAAGCTCTCCGGTAAAGAAAGGTGGATCGCATACAACGGTTTTTGTGTTTTAGCCATGGTCTTCAAGAGACGATCAATCGACTCGCGGCCTACCGTATTTTGGCAGCGAATACCGATGTGACGAAGGCTGTATTGTTGCAAGACTTTTTCAAAGGCATTAGCCTCAAAGACATCACTTAAATTCAAAGCCACACCCTGCCAACGGTTTTGTAAAATGGAACGGAACAAGTAAAAAGTGGATTGACTATCAAGGCGCGTTAGCCGTGTGTTCAAACCCTCAAAATGTTTCAAGCCATCCAGGCTTAAAATCAACGGGGTGATCTCATCAAAGTGTGGGTTACTCGCTGCATCAAAAAACTCAAGGTTTGGTAAGCTGTTAACAAGCGCAACCAGAGCAGAGACGTCATTATTGTTCACGCTATTATCGACAAAGCCAATCTGGACAAGCTTAGCAGCCAGAGGACTGCCATCTTGCAACTGAGTATTCTGTATTAATTGACTGAGCCCTTGGATCGCTTTGGGCGAAAACTTAATCCCATAAAAAAATATCGCGTAACCCTTAACGCGCGTAAACCGTGACGTGATTTGCGTGATACGCGCTTGAACCTGTGATAAGAACTTCGGTAAATTTTTAATGCTTAAATCCGACTTCAACACACCCTGGTTGAAAAAATCTTCAGAGAAAAAACTGATGGAGGCAACCTGCGAAACTTTCAAGGTGACTGCAAAACTGTTTTGCAGCGTGGTGGCACCCTCACGGTATTGTAAGGTACTAGCCAGGCCTACAAGACTTAGGCTCACAATCAAAAGGGCAACTAAACACCGGCGCATGGTTCATCCTTGAAAACATTGAGTGAGGTCATCTTAGCACTAGCTTTTGAGCACCTCAAGCGCTTGACTCCCGCCAAGACCAGAAACCGCCCAGAATTGACCAATACAATAATGCAGATCAACCCTTTCTTTGACAGCACCATGAGCCGAGACAACCTCTACATAAGGCCCGAAACGTGAAAGATGCAAGGCATTTTGAGGCACCAGCCATAGACTAAATGTTCGGGTCGACAGTGGCGACGCTTTGGAATACAGCACATGGCAATATTCTCCCTGGTGACAAAAATACGTGGTATGGCGATAATGATTTACGTTAAACGACAGACGATCGACTTGATTTTTCGCCACAGCCGTTTGACCCGGCATGGCTTTGAGCAACATAACCACCTGCCCTGCTTTCAAATAAGCGCCAGAATAGGCACACTGAGACACCACGCGAAGCTTATCAGGCGCCCACACTATTGTGTTGAGCTCATCAAACTCCAAACGTCGAAAGTCTTTGGCTTCTTCCCTATAGATCGGCGCAACCGCTGAGAGGTTTTCGTGTATCAGCCTGACATACGAACTTGTCGCCAAATGCTTAGCCGCCAAGGTGTCACACTCTTGCTTTAAACCGGCCTTATTAGTGTATTCATTGAAAGCGTAGATTTCAGCTTCACCTGCTTCATTGAGCTCATGAATCAGCATCTCAGGGCTTAAACGAATCAAGGCCCGCCCGCGCACAACCGTTTGATCCTGCTTTGTTTTTAAAATGTATTGTGCGCGACCATCAAACGGTGCCGTGATGATAACCGTACGGCCCTTCACAGGTAATAGCGCGTAGGTCACTTTAAACGAAACGTGCTGTATTTCTTCAGTACGGCCAGCAAGAGCGAAAGGCATCAATACGAAAATCGCCAGCGCAGCGCAAAGGTATCGCGCCATGAATCACACTCCTTATGAAGCTTATGACCTTACTGTAACCTTAAAAGCTTAAGAAAAGCTTAAGCTTTCAACCTTATACTGACGCGAGATTATAAAACAGCAGAGACAAGAGGAAGATGAGCAAACTAAAACTAGAGCGTGCTCCAGACCGCCTTACAACAGCTTTTTAAATGCTTGCTCATCTAAGATAGTTACGCCGAAGGTTTGCGCTTTATCAAGCTTAGAGCCCGCAGCTTCTCCTGCAATGAGAAAGTCCGTCTTTTTCGACACACTGTCAGAGACTTTCGCGCCACACTGCTGCAATGTTTCCTTGGCTTCATCACGGCTCATCGACGACAAAGTACCGGTAATCACCACCGTTTTGCCAAAAAAGGCATGAGATTCATCAACCACACGTGCCTGTGCCGCAGGCCAATGTACACCCAAATCACACAGTGATTGTATGATCTCACGATTATGAGCCTCAGCGAAAAAATGCAAGACATGCTCAGCCACCACAGGGCCGACATCGGGCACCGCTTGCAAAGAATCAATATCCGCAGCAGTTAAGTGCTCAAGTGTGGCGAAATGCTCTGCCAAAGCACGCGCCGTGGCCTCACCCACATTGCGTATACCGAGCGCATAAATAAACTTCGCAAAGCTCGTGCTTTTACTTTTCTCCAGTGCTGCTAAAAGATTCTCAGCCGACTTTTTTCCCATACGCTCAAGCGAGGCCAAGCTCTCAAGCTCGAGCCGATACAGATCGTCCAAGTGCTCAACCAAACCGGCCTCGATCAGCTGATCGACTAATTTATCACCCAGACCTTCAATATCCATGGCTTTGCGTGAGGCAAAATGTTTAATCGCTTCTTTGCGCTGAGCCTTGCAAAACAAGCCTCCACTACAACGAGCAACCGCCTCATCGTCTAAATATTCGATATGAGAGCCACACACTGGACACGCCGCGGGCCAAAGGATTGTCTTTGCGGTTTTCGGGCGACGATCCAAAATGACACTCACCACTTCAGGGATCACATCGCCCGCACGGCGGATAATCACCGTATCGCCTAAGCGTATATCTTTTCGACTGATTTCGTCCTTATTGTGCAAGGTAGCGTTACTCACCATAACGCCCGCCACTCTCACCGGCTGCAATCGAGCCACCGGCGTCACCGCACCGGTTCGGCCAATTTGAAAATCTACGGTTTCAACCACCGTCAGCTCTTCTTGAGCAGGGAATTTGTGGGCGATGGCCCAACGCGGCGCACGTGATACGAAACCTAGGGCTTGCTGATCCTTGAGCGAATTGAGCTTATAGACCACCCCATCAATTTCATACGGTAAACGATCACGTTTTGATAGAATCTCTTCGTAGTACGCGAGCAAAGCATCCACGCCAGTCACCACATCACGCTCAGCCACGACCGGCAAACCCAAAGACACTAAATACAACAAAATATCCGATTGCTGCTTGAACTCAGGCAAACCCTGCCCCACACCAATATCATAACAATACACCGCTAAGTGACGTTTGGCCGCGATGCGTGAATCCAGCTGGCGCAAACTGCCGGCTGCCGCATTGCGAGGATTCGCCAAGATTTTCTCACCCGCTTTATTCGCTGCCACGTTAAACGCTTCGAAAGCTTTGATCGGCATATACACTTCGCCACGGACTTCCAAAAGCTTTGGGGGCTTGCCTGAAAGCTTTAATGGCAAGGCACGAATTGTACGCACGTTGTGCGTCACATCCTCACCCACTTGCCCGTCACCGCGTGTGGCAGCTTGCACTAAAAGACCGTCTTCATAACGCAAACTCACCGCCAAGCCATCAAGCTTAGGCTCGACAGCAAAGCTCACTGATGCGCGCTCAAGCTTATCTGTAATACGCTTGATAAAAGCCTCAAGGTCTTCTTTAGTAAACGCATTCGCTAAGGACAACATCGGCTTTTCATGACGGACCGTTTTAAATTTATCGAGTGGTGTGGCACCCACACGCAGCGTTGGGCTATCGGGTGATTTTAACGTGGGATGCGCGATCTCTAATGCTGACAATTCATGAAATAAGCGATCATATTCACTATCAGGCACTGAGGGGGCATCGTGTAGGTAATATTCTTGGTTATAGCGTTGCAAAAGCATTTCGAGCTCACGCATGCGTTTTTCGATCGCTTTACTCATTCGGCTTGACTGCCTGTATCGACACCAACACGCCAAATAAAGGGTGATCAAAATACGTAAAGTGACTTAAAAGCATGCGTTGCGTCTGATTAATACTAAAACTTTGCAGAGGCACGAGATTGAACTGTTGACCAAAATCGCTATCGCTCACACCACTGACTTGACTGACTGGCAAGGTTAGGTTGAGCTTCACATCGCCCATAATAAAGCGGCCTAAATCAACCTTCACCGCTCCGTCGATTTGCCAGTAAGCGGCTTGCGGCAACACAGGGAAATCATGAATCACGGCGCTGTCTTGTGAGATCACTTGACCTTTCGCATCATAAGCTTGGCCGCCATAAATATGCAGCCACTTTGCCGGCGCATCATTGGACTGCAACCAGGCCACATCCAAAACGATATGGTTTTTTTGTCTAGCCAACAAACGACCAATTCCTCGCAGTTGCTGCTTGGGGCCTGGCAATAAGGTGTATGTGGCAGAAACGGGTGGTTGATTTTCAGAAGATTGAAGCACTGCAAATTTTTGTAAGCTTGCCGGAGAATACAGATAAGAACGCCATTGTTCAGAAGCCAGTGTATCAGGTGTGACGTGGGTAAAGACTAATAAGTTGATGCGATACGTTTTAGCCTGCGCCACGATAGAAAGCACAAGCAACACAAGCGCAGTAGATAACTTAAAGAGACACTTGTTGCTCAAGCGGCTCATGACCACCCCCTAATAGCTTCTTTTCAATGTGCGCGAGCTGGCCTGTGTCTTCCATTAGCAACAATGCCTGATCAAGCAAAGCCACTTTAGCAGAACCCGCCCGCATCGCAAATGCATAACGACCATTAGGGAAGACTAAATTAGTTTGCTCCACCTCATGATCAGGGTGCTTGACCAAGTAATAACGCGCATCGATGCTATTCAGGAATGCCGCTGCAACTTTATGCGCACTCAGTAAATTCATCGCTTGTTCCACACCTGCGACCACCATCGGTTTAGCGCGATAATGACGCACCAAATTAGCCGCGACTTTGTCGCCCTGTAAAAAGGCGACCCGCTCACCCTTAAAACTCGACAAAACCACCGCCTGGTGTTTCGATGAAACACGCGCGCTGGTCAGTTCTGCCGTGATGACTGCCGTCATGGAAGTGACCAAAAACAACATGAGCACCATCCAGATAATGGTGACCAAGCGGCCTAAAAACGTTTTCGGCGATTTATCGCCGTAACCCACGGTAGTCATAGTCACCATCGCAAACCAAATACCGGCGCCAATACCGCGCAAGGGTTTTCTCGGGAAATCCGTGTTTTTACGACGTTCAAACCACCAAACCAAGACACCAACAATGACAATCAAGACGAATAAAGCCAAGACCACGCTGCTGGCCAAAACGCGCAGAAATGGCGCGATCTCTTGCCAAAAAGATAAGGACTTATACGGCGTGTAAACCTCAACATTGTCATCGATATAGCTACTGAGAAAGACAATACCAGGATGGCCAGGTTGTGCCTTGATGGGGCCCAAAACCACATCCACTTTTTTAGCTTTCAACGCCTGCATAACGTCAGACTTAGAATGATAGGTGATGTAATGTGAATCCAAACTCAGCTGATCATTCAAACGCTCCCAGACCGCCTGCGCAACCTCAGCGACAGCCTCATTACCTTGCGACTCAAGAACGCCTACGGTATAGCGATTAAAAATGGCTGCTTGCGAAAAAGAAAACAAGCTGATTAAGATGAAAATAGAGAGCCAGCGCCTCATTGAAGATTCCCTAATAGACGGTAGCATCCAGTTTATGCAAAACTTAAGGTCGCTTCAACGGCTTTTTGCCAACGGGCATAAGCTTGTTGAACCCCTGAAAGATCGCTCGATGGCATAAAGTTCTGATCGCCTTGCCAGAGTGTTTCAATGTTTGAAATCGACTCAAAAAAGCCGGTCTTTAAACCCGCCATAAACGCCGCGCCCAAGGCGGTGATTTCCGTGTGCCTAGGCTTTGAAACCTCAAGCGCTAAGACATCGGACAAATACTGCATGAACCAACCGTTCGCCGTCATACCACCATCGACACGCAATTGAGTTAAGTTTGAGACGCCATCTCGCTTCATGGCTGTGAATAAATCCATGGTTTGATAGCAGACGGCTTCCAGAGCGGCGCGGGCGATGGCGGCCCGTGACGTGTCGCGCGTCATCCCCAAAAGGCTTGCTCGCACATCCGGCTGCCAATGCGGTGCGCCCAAGCCTGTAAAGGCAGGCACCATGTAAACACCCTCATTTGAACTTAAAGAAGCAGCCAAGTGCTCCGTTTCAGCCGGCGCATTAATCACACCAAGCTTCTCATGCAACCATTTCACCGCTGCACCCGCGACAAAAATACTGCCTTCCAGCGCGTACTGAACTTGCCCCTCTACTCGACTAAGCACGGTCGTCAGCAAACGATTCTCGGATGACAACGGTTGATCACCTGTATTGACCAAGGCAAAACAACCCGTACCGTACGTACTTTTGATCATACCCGGTTTAAAGCAAGCCTGCCCAAAGGCTGCGGCTTGCTGATCACCGGCCACGCCGGTGATAGGCACCGCTTGCCCAAAAAACTCAACATCAAGGCTGCCAAAATCGTCCACATTATCTTTCACTTCGGGCAGCATGCCTTTTGGAATATCAAACAACGTGAGCAATTCATCATCCCAGGTTTGCGTGTGAATATTAAAAAGCTGAGTGCGAGACGCATTCGTCGCATCGGTGACGTGTGAAGCCCCCTTGCTTAAACGCCAAATCAAAAAGCTATCGACAGTGCCAAACAGTAAGTCGCCGGCTTGAGCCTTCTCACGCGCACCTGGGACTTCATTTAAAATCCAGCGGATCTTGCTGGCCGAAAAATACGGATCCAACAAAAGGCCCGTTTTTTCCGTGATCAGCTTTTCATGACCCGCCTCACGCCATTGCTGGCAAAACTTAGCTGTACGACGATCTTGCCAAACAATCGCAGGATACACCGCTTTGCCCGTGTGCTTGTCCCAAACCACCGTGGTTTCCCGCTGATTGGTAATGCCAATCGTATTGATCGCCTTCACGCCACCGGCTTGTTTAATCGTCGAACGAATCACAGACAAGGTGGTGGCCCAAATCTCTTCAGGGTCGTGCTCTACCCAGCCGTTTTTAGGAAAAAACTGCTCAAAGCTTTTTTGTGAAACGGCGAAGATATTCGCCTGCTGATCAACGAGCAAGGCACGCGTGGATGTCGTGCCTTGATCAATCGCTAGAATGTAATGACTCATGGTTTATAGAGTGACTTAGGCTGAGGATAGGCTTTTTCCATTAAGGCCTTTAGCTCGCCCGGCATGACACGCACCCAAGTTTGCGTACGGCCCAACAAACTAAAGCCAATATAACCACGTACAGCTAAGTCGTGACCACCTTTGGTAAGGTGCATTTTCACTTTGTATAAGTGACCGCTATTCGGATCAAAAATATGGCCGCCTTCCCAATCATCAGCGGTTTGATGCAAGCCTGACATAATCGTCAAACCCGCCAGACGGTGATTATGGTATTTGCCGCCACACTTTGTGCAGTACAAATTTGGGGCTTTGCCATTGATTTTAAAACCCGTGATAATGCGGCCACTGAATGTGCCATCATCGGCTTTATAGATTTGCATAATACTTTGAAGCTTGCCCGTATGATCATCGTACTGTTTCCAGTAACCGATAGGCGAAGCCAGATTAACCGCAAAAACCACACAGGAAAGAGAAAGACTGAATAACAAAACCCATAAGCGACACATAGACACCCCCTAAAACTAACCAGCAATAAACGCAACCATTTTAGTCAGCCCCTATTCAACTTGTAAAGTAAAACCTTGATGGTGCTTTTTTTTGATCGATGTGAGCATGATGTTTGCCTCACGCTCTGTTTGATAGGGCCCGATATAAACACGGTAAAGCACCGTCGGCGAAGAAGCTGATCCTAGGGAGTAATAGTGCAAACCCGGCAAGTTACGACACGAAAGCATCAGGCGAAACAACTCTGGACGACTCGTGGTACTGGCTAACTGCACAATATGCTCACCTTTTTGGGGCTGAAGCAAATAACTCTCAAGTGAAAGGGGCTTCGCGCTTTTGTATAATACACGATACGATGGCATCGCATTCTGGGAAGATCCCGACATCCATGATGCAATGGTTGTAATCGTTTTGCCGTTTAGTACGCCAATATCTTCCTGCAGTTCAACATAGGTATTCACATAATCGTATTGTGTTTTGGCCATAATACGCAACTCATCATAGTATTCAGCAATCAATTGCAACAAGTCCATTTCCGTCTTTTGACCGAGAGCCACTTGCTGCATCATGTATTTAATGGCCAATCGGTCAGACTGAGCAGCTAAACGGTTTGCTTCGTAACGCTCAGCAAGGATCCCGAGATCCAAAAAATCTTCCTTTGTCTTGACTTGCAATAAAGCGCGCATATCCAGCAGCTGATAATAACTCTTCGAGTAGCGGGCTTCTTCATGCTGTGTTTCAGTGTAAATACGCCCCCCCTCAAACACAGGCATAGAAATCTCAACACCGGTTGTATAGCCATGGGCATGCGTGCTGAATGGCTCACTGACGTTGCCAACATAAGGCACCCCAGAATTATAACCCGCCATATTCTGACTATTGCTTTTATTGTACGACGCGACTGCCGTAACAGAAGGCAAGCGCGAGGTGGCCACGGCGGCAATAGCGCCGTGTTTTACAGCCACTTCCTGAAGCAGCGCCTGCACGCCTAAATTGTGAAAAATCGCCTTTAATTGCAGCTGGCGAACACTACCCCGAGCAGCTTTTGGGGAAAAGTGTGCCGAAAAACCGTTAACACGATGAATAGGCTGGTTGAGGGTAGCAGACAGTAAATCGAGAGCATCTTCGTGCATAGCGATTGCTTGTGCATGATCAGACAGAGCACGACGATAGTTTGCCTTGGCCTCTAACACCTGATCCTTGGTACGCTCGTTAAGCTTATAAGCTTTTTCAGACACAATCAGCGCCTTCTTTGTTAAAGCAAGCTCAACATCAGCCGCCTGAATGAGACGCTCAGCCAATGAAACAGATGTATAGCGCTTCACAACGGTTTTCGTTAAATGTTCCCTTGCTGCCGCATAGCGATAACGTAGCCCTGCCTTAGCAATGGATGACAAACGCAAGGCAATAAACTCTGGAAAATTAAACAGTGTCTGTGTAGCCGTAGCGCCATAAGATTCGTAAGAAACATCCGTGGCCGCACTACTATCAAAATCATACTTACCTTTCACGTTTGTTCCAGTTAAAGCCACGTGAGGCAGCACATCTGTTATAGCGCGATTGGCTTTTTCCATCTCTGCACGCATCTGCTCATAACTTTCTTTATAGTTGTAGTTATTCGAAAGGCTTAGCCGGTAAGCTGTGTTTAAACTGGTGACACTCGCTTGGCCAGAAAGCGCCACCGAGACACACGATACACCGAGCAATAATGTACTAAGAATTTTCACGCCCTCTCCTCAAGCAAACCTCCATGGCTTGTTCTAGCAAAGAGTAGACACAAGGCACGAGAATCAAGGTCAGAATCGTTGAGGCTAGCATGCCAAATATCACCGCCACACCCAAAGAGCGATCGCCTTCAGAACCAATGCCTGTGCCAAATACGGCAGGAATCATGGCTAAAATAATCGTTAAGGATGTCATAATCACTGGGCGCATACGGCGCGGACAAGCTTGCTGCAAGGCCTCATTAATCGATAGTCCCTCTCTACGAAGTTCGTTCGTTAATGAAATCAACAAAATTGAATTCTTTGCAACCAAGCCCATCAGCAGTAAAACTCCAATCATTGAATAGATATTTAAGTCAATGTGAGCAAGCCACAAGCCATAAATAGCACCAATTGCAGCCAATGGCTGAGCCAACATAATCACCACAGGTTGAATGAGGGAATTAAACTGTACTGCTAAGACAACGTACAACATCAGCAAGCCGATCCCCAATGCGGTTAACATACCGCTTGCCACTGACAAATATGACTCGCTTTGTCCCAAAAATAATAACTTAACCTCTGCAGGCAGGTGTTTTTTGGCCAAGGCCTTCACTTCAGCAATGGCAAGCCCTAAGGATTTTTTTGGCTTACCGCTAAACTGAATATCGACCTGATCATTGATTCGACTAATCTGGCTAAAGGCCACACTCGGAACCAGTTTTGCCACGCTGCTCAAAGGAACAAACTGACCCGACGGTGTATACATATAAATTTTATGCAGATCATTAGGCTGGGTGAGACTCCCCTCTTCTGGTGATAAGTAGATCGGGAAGGTGACGCCACTACCTTTGTACAATAGGCTGCCAACTTGGATATCACCACCGTAGAGAGCTGTAACTTGTGCCACGGCTTGCGGCGTAATGCCCATACTGGAAATCAAGGCTCGATTGACCTCCAGGCGATATTGAGCCTGAAGCTTTGGTGCATCAATAGAGAGACGCCCTAAATCAGGGTGTTTATCCAAAACATCAGAAAAATCTTGGCCAATTTTTGTAAGAATAGCGTTATTTTTCCCGAGCAAAGCAAAATACAAAGGATCAAGATGCCCACTCACAAACGGTTTGCCTGCCACAGTGACTTCTGTGCCAGGGATATCCGAAAGCGCTCTTGACAGTGTATCGATAGCAGCATCTGTATCACGAACCTGTTTAAGGTTAGCGATGATAGTTCCCTGATTTTGAGTATTCTGCCCAAGCAGCAGTAAATTAGAATAAATAAACGGGCTTGCTTTTACCCTAGCCTCTATGAGCTTGGCCCGATTTAATGTGTATTCCAACCCGCTATTGTGCGGAGTTTTAAACTCAATCTCTAAGGCAGAATTATTTTGCTTTGCCGGCAGAAATCCAGAACCGATAACCCCCATAAGAAAATAGGCTGGCACACATAAAAGAACCACCAACACCACCGTGAGAATTCTTCCTTTTAAACAGAGCTGCACCAATCTCGTATAGGCCTGGTCCAAACATGAGAAAGCGTGTTTCAAAAACCTTGTCAAAAACCAAAGACGCTCTGGCTGGCTCGGCAAATATTGACAGAGAATAGGCGACAAACTCAAGGCAAAAAACAAAGAAAATAAAACACCAGAAACCACAACCAGCGCAAAAACCTTCAAGAAAATGCCGAGTATACCCGGCAAAAAAAACACAGCCACAAAGATACAGACTAGAGAAATGGACGAAGCAATGACAGGCTTAATGATTAAGCTCATAGCTCTTAAAACAACCTCTGAACGCGGCAGGGCCTCACCTGTTGCCGACTCGCCCACATGCTCAACGGCTTCCACCACGACAATCACGTCATCAACGACAACGCCAACTAGCAAAATCAAGCTCAGCAGTGTCAGCATGTTGATAGAATAGTCGAACACATAAAGCACAACCAAACCGCCGAGCAAAGATAGCGGCACGATAGCCACCACAACAAGGGTTGGCGCCAATCGTCTTAGGAAAATAAACACCACCAACGCAGCGAACAAAACACTCCAAACAATATCGCTTTTTAATGAGCCCAAGGTGTCTTCGATAATACGTTTTGCATCGTAGGGTATTGATAAGTGAACACTGTTCGGTAAATCAGTAATGACATCATCATTAAGAAATGTATCAACTGAAGACAAAACAGAGAAGGTATTTGTATCATTGCTTTTTACAATACCCAGAGCAATGCCCTGCTCGCCGTTCAAGGCAGAGTACGCTTGATTACGGCCGGCGGTGAGCTTAACGTTAGCAATGTCTTTCAAGAAAATGGGGGCATGATCTCGATAGGTAATGATCATATTCTCCAAAGCCAGCAGACTGTAAAACTTAAGATCTAAATTCAAAAGGTAGCGCTGTTGAAAGGTCGTGACAAAACCACCAGGTATGCTGATATTCCTGGTATTAAATGCCTGAAAAACTTGCTGCAAGTCGATTCCATAGGCACTCATTTTCACAGGATCCAAAAAAACCTGAACACTGCGCTGCCCTGCACCAACCAAGTTAACACCCGCCACACCTGGAATACGAGATAAGTCAGGCACAATATTGTGCTCTGCATAAAAGCTCAGATCATTGACACTATACTGACCTGACCTCAAAAATAACCACATAATCGGCACATTGCTATTGCTGAATTTCTTAACCGTGATGCGCACGTCCCCAGGCAAGCTCGACTGAACCTGGCCAACTTCATTTTGAATCATCTGATACGCATCATTAACCGGAACCGATAAATTCATTACGCCAGTAATCAAGCTAATATTCGGAAACGAAATAGAAAAAAGATTGGTCATTTTGCTGATTTTCATCAACTGTTTATTGAGCGGCTGAGTAACAGACTGATCGACGGCTTCCGCACTGGCGCCATGCCATGTAGCACTCACCTTAATAATCGGGGGTGTTGTATTCGGTAAATGCTCAACTGAAGTATTGCGATAAGCGTACCAACCAGCGACACAAACCAAAATAGCCAGCAAAACCGTGACAAGGGGGCGGCTTAGGAAAAAACGAACAAACCACATGGTCTACTGCTTCTCCATCACGTGAACCCTGACACCTGAATGCAAAAAGCCTGCGCCGTCTGTGACAACTTTATCGCCACTCTTCACACCGCTTAGCAAAACATCAAAGCCATTAATTGAACCATCCTCCATGGTGATCGGCAAAGGATAGGCTCGCCCCTCTTTCACCACAAAAACAGCCGGCCCTTTTAACGTCAAAACCACACTTGAAGGCGGCACCAGAAACACTTTTTTGTGCGGATTAATGATAACCTTGCCTTTCACGCTCATGCCAGGGTACCAACCACCTGGGTTATCAAAATAGACCAAAACACCAAAGGTTCGATTAAACTCACTGATCAGCGGCGTGATACCCGCCACTTTTGTTTTAATCAGTGGTAAATTCTCATTGTTTGTTGAGTAAAGTTCAACCGTTTGGCCAGGCTTAATTTGGTTCCTAAAATCCTGAGAGTATGGCAACACAGCCTTCAGGTGATGCGTATCGGCCACAAGCGCCAATAAAGTGCCGGCTGCAACAACCGTGCCCTCATGAACCTTAAGCTCTTGCAAATAACCTGTGAGTGGTGAGCGAATATTTGTATCCCCAAGCCTTGCTTTCGCCTCGTTGTATTGAGCCTGAGCCATTTCACGGTCGCTTTTTAAGGCGAGCAAGCGGACTTGTTCAGCTTGGAGCGTGCTTTTTGTGATCGCGCCAGAATGATATAGCGCGGTGAGTCTGTCGACGGTTTCTTGCTGAAGAGTATAGCCAGCATTAGCCTTATCAAGCTGGGCCTTCGCAGCATTGAGATGATACCCTTCTTGTTGCGCACGAAGCGTCATCAAAACGTCGCCCTTTTTCACAGCCTGCCCCTGAGAAAAATAAATGCGGCTCACCCGGCCTGGCACGGTGCTTTGCGCATAGTTAATTCGAGTACTCTGAATATTGCCGATAGAAATATAGCCCTGAGCGATAAACCTAGGTTCCACTACATGCAGGTTAACAGGCACCACTTGCGAAGCCAGTGCTGTAGAAGATAAAGCAAAGCACAAGCAAAAAAAGGCAGGCAATGTGCTTGATAAAAAGCGAAGCCTTGTGAGTTTCGGCATTTGTTTACAGGTCATCTAACAATCAAACAGGGTTAATTACACAGCATTACCCAGCGGCAAGTCCATAAAATAATTTGATTTTTTTGAAAAAAAATTTGCAGTTACATAATATATGAATTAAATTAACAACGTAGTCATCATTTTATCTATTCATTTAAGGAGATATGGATATGCCAACTAAGAAAACTACTGCAAAAAAGACGACCGCTAAGAAGCGCACTTCAAAGCCAAGTCTTAAGGCGCTTGAAACTAAAATCAAGCAATTAGCTAAAAAGCTTGCTGAAGCTAAAAAGCAACACGACAAGCTTAAAAAGGAAGCTAAAAAGAAGCCCGCTGCTAAAAAAGCAGCGCCTAAGAAACGTGTCGCTAAGAAAACAACGGCTAAGCGTAAACCGGCCAAGAAAGCTGTCACTAAAAAGACAACAGCTAAGCGTAAGCCGGCTAAGAAAACCGTTGCTAAAAAAGCTGCGTCTAAACGTGTAGCTAAAAAAGCACCTGCTAAGCGTAAAGCACCTGCTAAACGCAAAACTGCTAAGAAGAAGTAAGACGACTACTTAGCAAAAAAAGCCGCGATCTTCGCGGCTTTTTTAGTTTAAGAAGTCACAAAAGACTAGCGCTCGAGATGCGCGCAAATATTGGCCTCAACGCTTGCCACATCACCCTCACCGTCAACATGAATCGCACGATCTTCATAATACGCCAGCAATGGTGTCGTCAACGTTTGATAAACCGCCAAACGCTTAGTGACTGTTTCAGCCTGATCATCATCACGCTGAGTGAGTGGCTCACCCGTTTCATCATCCAATCCCTCACGCTTAGGCGGGTGATTCACAACATGGTAAACCCGCCCTGAAGGCAGGTGAACACGTCGCCCAGTCAAACGGCTAACAACCACTTCATCACGCACATCCAAGACGATCACTCGATCCAAATTAACCCCCGCCTCGTCCAAAGCTTCAGCTTGCGGCAGTGTGCGCGGAAAGCCGTCAAGGATGAACCCCTTGGCGCAATCCTCCGATGCGATACGATTAAGGACAATCTTGAGCATAAGCTCATCATTCACATAGTCGCCACGATCCATAACAGACTGCACTTGTTGCCCCAATGGCGAAGCAGACTGAATTTCTCTACGTAGCATATCACCGGTTGAGATATGTGGAATATTCAGCTTATGACTTAAACGCGCGGCCAAAGTGCCTTTGCCGGCGCCTGGCGCACCTAAAAATAAAATTTTCATGAACATTATTACCTAGACTTATCTTTCGGAGGGCATTTTAACAAGCGAACCCAGTTTTGTCACTCGCTGAGGGCTTTCACTTTTTGCTGCTGCGCTTGTGCGTAGGCTTCTTCCAGAATCGGACGCAGAAAATCAGGGATGTGCTTCTCAAGCCAGTATTCGGCCTTACCCGGCATGCTGCCGCTAACAAATCCCACATGCCCACCGCACTCAGCAAGCTCTAAAGTCACAAAGGGAGAAAGCTCTTCCTCAGTGGGAATCACGTCAGGCGACATAAAGGGATCATCTTCGGCATGCACGATCAAAGTCGGCACCTCAATATAACGCAAGTACTGGCGACAGCTCGCACGCTGATAATAATCTTCTGGACACAGATAACCATGCACCGGCACCACGAACAAACTATTAAAGTCATGCAGATCTTTCACTTTGCTAAAGGCATCCAAATCAATCGGGGCTGACTGCCCCGCGGCTTTGAATTTACCCAGCACCTCGTCGCGCAGTTGATCTAAGATCACCTTGTGATAAAAGCGAGAAAAGCCTTTGCGCACACGATTTAATGATTTCTCAATCACAAACGGCACCGAAACAGCTACAGCCGCTTTGAGTGGATTGTATTGGCGCGTTTCGCCCAGCCACTTTAATAAAACATTCCCCCCTAAGGAAAAACCAACACCCGCAAGCGGTGTGTTGGGCTCACGCTGCATCAAGGAAATCACAAATTCCTGCAGGTCATTCGTGTCACTGGCGTCGTACGTTCTGGCGTGCACATTCGGCTTGCCACTGCTACCTCGAAAATGCATCAGCACACCCCGGCAACCACTCTCGGCAATCGCCTTGAGCGCACCTGTGGCATAGGGTGATTTTATGGAGCCACCGATACCATGCAGAACAATCACAATGGGCCCATCGCCCTCGCCGGCCCAGACAAGATCCAAGAAATCCCCATCACGCAAGGTAAAGCGCTCTTCCCGCAACGCAATTTTGGCATGATAACCTGTGACCTGGGGCCACAAGGTTTGAAGGTGCGGGTTTTTGAGCCACCACGCCGGCTTAAACACACTTCGAATAATCATGAATTATTCTATACAGCAAACTTGAATCAACACAAGTTCTTTTAAGGCCCACCACTTGACCAGGCCACGTGCTTTGTTACGATAAATTCAATCAACAGGAATCAAGCGTATGGAAATCATCGGCTCACAAAAAATCTTAATCGGCTGGAAGGAGTGGTGCTCGCTGCCCGAGCTTAAAATACCGGCGGTGAAAGCCAAAATTGATACCGGCGCTAAGACCTCTTGCATTCACGCCATCAATATCGAACCGTTTAAAAAGAACACCGTCGACTGGGTGCATTTTACTATCGACCCTATTCAGGGCGACGACACGGTTTTAGTAAAAACCAACGCGCGTATCGTCGACAAGCGCCTGATCACAAGCTCCAACGGCCACAAAGAACTACGATACATTATCCATACCACATTGCGTTTAGGTGAGGTAGAATGGCCCATCGATATTAGCTTGTCGAACCGTGAATCCATGCGCTTTAAAATGCTACTGGGTCGAGATGCGCTAAAGCATCACACACTCATCGACCCAGTTAAAATGCATTGCCATGGCAAGTTCACCAAACGACAAGTCAAACGCATGTACGGAGCTTAAGCATGAAAATTTGTATTCTCACGAAAAATTCGAAACTTTACTCACATCAGCGCTTAAAAGAAGCCGGTGAAAAACGTGGCCATGAAATGATGATGCTCAACACCCTCCACTGCTATATGAACATTTGCGCTTCTGAACCCACGGTGCATTACCGTGGCGGTAAAGTGCTTGAACAAATCGATGCCGTGATTCCTCGTATCGGCGCGAACAATACTTTTTACGGTACGGCTGTTTTGCGTCAGCTCGAAGTCATGGGCACTTACTCGCTCAATGATTCCCTGGCTATCGTTCGCTCACGTGACAAATTACGCTCCCTACAATTATTGTCTCGAAAAGAAATACCCATGCCCGTCACAGGCTTTGCCAAATCCCCACTTGACACCGAAAATCTTATCGAGCTTGTTGGCGGCGCACCGTTAATCATCAAACTCTTAGAAAGCACGCAAGGCGAAGGTGTGGTCCTAGCTGAAACCAACAAAGCCGCTCATTCAGTAATCAATGCGTTTAAGCTGCTTAATGCAAATATCCTTGTCCAAGAGTTTATCAAAGAAGCTGCTGGCACCGATATCCGCTGCTTTGTGATCGGCGACCAAGCTGTGGCAGCCATGCAGCGCACCGCCAAAGCGGGCGAGTTCCGCTCAAACGTGCACAAAGGCGGCTCTGTTGATGTCATTGAATTAACCCAAGAAGAAAAAGATATCGCCGTGCGCTCAGCGCAAGTGATGGGCCTTGAGGTCGCCGGCGTTGACCTTATTCGTTCTGCGCGCGGCAGCCTACTATTGGAGGTTAATTCCTCACCCGGCCTTGAAGGCATTGAGAGAGCGACAGGGCTGGATATCGCCTCGATGATGATCGAGCACATCGAGCGCGAAGTCTCAAATAGCAAGCACAGTGATAAAGCTCGGTAATCGATGATTCACACTCTGAATGATGAAAGCTTAAAACAGGCTGTTGACCGACTACGCGCAGGCGAGCTGATTGGCTTACCGACTGAAACCGTCTACGGCCTTGCCGCTGATGCCAGCAACACCGCAGCAGTTGAAAAAATCTTTACCTTGAAGCAGCGTCCGAAAAACCAAGCGCTGATTGTTCATGTCAGTCACAACACCCCACTCTCACACTTTGCGCGCGACATCCCTGAATTTGCAAAAACCCTCATCGAACAATGCTGGCCGGGCCCCTTATCGCTGATTTTACACAAACGCCCCGAGGTAAATGATTGGGTCACAGGTGGCCACGATACCATCGCCCTGCGCTGCCCGAAACACCCTGTGGCTCAAGCTGTATTGAACACATTCGGTGGCGGGCTTGCCGCACCCTCCGCGAATCGCCACTGTCATTTAAGCCCCACGACCGCCGAAGATGTGTTCGATGAATTTGGCGATGAACTGGCATTGATTTTAGACGGTGGTGCATGTGACGTAGGCATTGAATCAACCATTCTCGATCTCACGCACACCACACCCACCATCGTGCGGCCTGGTTTTTACACAGCCCAGGATTTAGAAAGCATTATCAACACTCGGGTGGTTTACGCAAGTAGCGACCAGGCCAATGCCCCTGGCAATCTTGCCAAGCATTACGCACCCGAAACACCGACATTCCTTTGCGAAACTGAAAACTTACCTCACTCTCCTCATATCGGCGTACTGAGCTTCAAGCCGGCTTCGCATGAACATTGGATCTGCATCGACAAAAACCCCGAAGCCATGGCGCACGCGCTCTATCACAGCTTAAGAGAGCTCGATCACGCCAAGCTAGAATCCATCGTCATTGAAACCCCGCCGCAGGACGAAGCCTGGCGAGCGATTTGGGATCGATTGAAGCGTTTGTGCAGCCAGCTCTGAGATTAATATTGCTTTCCAGACTCGCCTGTCTGTTCGTATTTACCAAGCAACCGTATTGAGTAGCCGGGGTTTCCAATGCTTCGCATTTCAACACAGGCTGCGCTGTAACATCATTGCGAGCGAACGTCAGGGAGCGTGGCAACCTTAGAACTTAATGCCACAAGATTGCCGCGTCGCTACGCTCCTCGCAAAGACGGTTGCTACACCCACCAATAAGTACAGAAGAAAGGTCTCGGCCTGTCGATAAGTATTGACGGGATGTTTTTCAAGGCTGTGTGAGGCAGGATGCCGAACCCAGAGCCCCCAAGGATGGGTTTACGGCGTCCTTGAAATAACACCCCGTCAGTACAAAAGAGACAGGCGGGATTGGGTGAAAGTTGAAAGTTAATCTTCTTCCGATAACATCAACAAACTCGCATTGCCACCCGAGGCTGTGGTGTCCACACTTAATGTGCGCTCTGTCACCAAGCGGGCTAAGTAATGTGGTCCGCCGGCTTTAGGGCCTGTGCCTGACAAGCCCTCGCCGCCAAACGGTTGCACGCCCACCACCGCACCAATCATGTTGCGGTTCACATAAAAGTTACCCACGCGCAGTTTTGATTGCAGCAGCCCCACACGATCACCAATGCGGCTATGCAAGCCCTGCGTTAAGCCAAAACCTGTCGCATTGATATCTTGAAGCACACGATCAAGCTCACTGGCTTTAAAACGTATGACATGCAAAAACGGCCCGAAGAACTCTTCCTTAAGCTCAGTCATGGATGGAATTTCAAAGGCGCAGGGAGCGAAATACGTGCCCTTGCGTGTTTCTGACGGCATTTTGACTTGATAAATAAGCTTCGCGCGTGTTTGCAGCTCATGGTAATGCGATTGCAAGCGATTTAAAGCCTCTTCATCAATCACAGGGCCCACGTCGGTTGAAATATAGGCAGGCATGCCCACACTGACTTCAGCCATGGCGCCCTTGAGCATTTCAATCAAAGCATCAGCAATGTCTTCTTGCACAAACAATACGCGCAAAGCCGAACAACGCTGTCCTGCACTACCAAACGCCGATGACACCACATCCACCACCACTTGCTCAAGTAACGCTGTCGAGTCAACAATCATACAGTTCTGCCCCCCCGTCTCAGCAATCAGCGGCACAATCGGCCCTTGTCGCATCGCTAGCGTTTGGTTAATGATGCGTGCCGTTTGAGTGGAGCCTGTAAACATCACCCCCGCGATATCTGTGTGCGACATCAAACGGTTACCCAGCGTTTGACCATCGCCAGGCAACAAATGCAAAACGTCTTTAGGTACCCCGGCTTCATGCAACAAACGAACCGCATGAAAAGCGATGATCGGCGTTTGCTCAGCCGGCTTAGCAATGACGGCATTACCGGCCACCAGCGCTGCCGCCACTTGACCCATAAAAATCGCCAAAGGGAAATTCCAGGGACTGATACAAGCGATCACACCTCGACCGTGCACACTCAGTTGATTAAGCTCGCCGGTGGGCCCTGGCAAGGTTTGCACCTCAAACAATTTTTCGGCTTGCATGGCGTAATAACGACAAAAGTCAACGGCTTCTCGCACTTCAGCGACACCATCAGGAATCGTCTTACCCGCCTCTTTCGTGGCAATGGCCATAAAAAATGGCGCGCGCTTTTCGAGCAAATCCGCTGCTTTGCGAAGTGCATCCGCACGAGCTTTTACTGGCAAAGCTGCCCATGGAAGCTGTGCTTTAAGTGCGATTTTCATGGCCTCATCGACATGGGCTTCTGTGGCATTAATCACGCTACCAAACGGCTTGTCTAAATCATACGGCGATGCAATCGGCAAGGCATCGCCCGATTTTAACTGCCCGCCAATAATGGGCTGCGCCTTGCAGTCACTTTTAGATAAATCACTCATTTCAGAAGCCAGTGATTTCAGCACGACTTCATCAGGCAAATTATAACCGTGAGAATTTTTGCGCTTCGCGCCATAAATATCAGCCGGCAAAGCAATGCGCGGATGCGCATAGTGTTCCTTTGACGCCACATAGTCGACTGGATCAACCAACAAATCATCGATCGGCGCTTTACTATCGGCAATACGGTTCACAAAGGAGGTGTTCGCGCCATTTTCTAATAAGCGACGCACCAAGTAGGCCAAAAGTTCTTTATGGCCACCAACAGGTGCATAAATCCGGCAAGGACGCTGATACTGTTTCACCACGTCGTCATACAAAGCATCGCCCATGCCGTGCAAACACTGAAACTCGTAATCACCGTGTTCTTTAGCCAGAATCAATACGCTTGCCACCGTATAGGCATTATGGCTGCCAAACATCGGATAAATCGCCGCGCGATGTTTGAGTATTTTACGCATACACGCAATATAAGAGACATCGGTTGACGCTTTACGCGTAAAAACCGGATAGCCCTCTAGACCATTGACTTGTGCGTATTTAATTTCCGAATCCCAGTAAGCCCCTTTGATCAAGCGCACCATAATGCGACGCTGATGCTTTGCATACAGCGCAAGCAACCAATCAATCACATACGGTGCACGTTTTTGATAGGCCTGTACGGCCAAGCCAAAACCTTCCCAACCCGACAATGATTCATCCGCATAGACCTGCTCAAAGACTTCGAGAGACAATGCCAGCACCCTTGCTTCTTCAGCATCCACCGTTAAGCTGATGTTGAAGTCTTTGGCCATTTGCGCAAGCTTCAACAACTTGGGGCAAAGCTCGGCCAACACACGCTCGCGCTTGGCCAACTCATAACGAGGGTGTAGCGCCGACAATTTTACCGAAATGCCCGGGCCGTCATGCACGCCTTTATCCGTACTCGCCTGGCCAATTTTCGTGATTGCCATTTGATAGGATTGAAAATAGCGCTCGGCGTCAGCCGCTGTGCGCGCTGCTTCACCAAGCATATCGTAAGAATAACTGTAGCCCTTAGCCTCGAGCTCTTTGGCGCGCTTAAGTGCTTCATCGATCGTGCGCCCCATCACAAACTGTTTGCCGAGAATTTTCATGGCCTGGCCTACAGCAGCACGAATCACAGGCTCGCCCGTGCTTGAAACCAATTTTTTTAGTGCTCCGCCTAAGGTGCCAGCCGAAGGTTTCAAAATTTTACCCGTTAGCATCAAAGCCCATGTGGAAGCGTTGACGAAGAAAGAATCACTTTTTCCGGACTTATCGCCCCATTGTGCTGAAGTGATTTTATCGCGAATCAAATCATCGACCGTGTCACTATCCGGTGTTCTCAGCATAGCCTCAGCCAAACACATCAAGGCAATACCCTCTTCACTGGAAAGGTCATATTCAGCCATAAAAGCATCCAAACCACTTTTCTTCGTGCAGTTTTTTCGAATATCGTTAATTAGGTTTCGCGCCGTGTCTTCAATCGTTTTTTTCACCGAAGGTGGCAAGGTGGCATCCGCCAAGCGCTCGGAAACATACTGCTGCTCATCACCTAAATACGCCGTATGAAAACCAGCAGGGAAATCAGTGTTCATGGGTTTATTGCGGAAAATCATCGCCGACTCCTTTTAGAGTTAAATTTTTCATGCAAGCTATTAACGGCTTCAATGAAGATTGAAAACAGCAATGCGACATAAAGGTAACTGCGATCAAAGCCTAAATGAACAGACTCTGAGAGTAATAAAAATGACACCAGACCTAAAAAACACAACGCCAAGAGGCGAATACGCCAAAAGGTTTTAATCAGATAAGCCAAGATATCACTGGCTAAAATCATCAGGAGTACGGCCACAATAATTGCCACGGCCATCACCCAATAATCTTTAGCGACACCAACTGCAGTGATGACGCTATCCAATGAAAACAAGATATCAAAGGCAACAATCTTAAAAATCGCGACCCAAAATGTCCGCGCCGCACTCACCACAGGCTCCGATTTTTTCCCACGAATATCATGAGCGAGCTCTTTAATGGCGGTAAACAGTAAAAACAGCCCGCCAAAAAACAATAAGAGATCACGAATGGAAACGGGATGCTCGCCTAAATGAAAAATCGGCTGCACCAACTTTATGAGTGCAAACGCAAAGGCTAGCAAGATCAGGCGTGTGATGATGGCAAAGCCCAAGCCCACACGGCGCGCCAGGGCTTGTCGCTTGAGCGGTAAACGCTGGCTAATGAGGGTAATCACGACAATATTATCGACCCCAAGCACCAACTCGAGGACAATCAGAAGCAGTAATGTTAAAAAAACATCGGCACCCGGCATTTCATCAATCCAGACCTTAAACAATGGGCAAAAGTATATCATGTCGTCCCCCATGACAACATCGCCAAAATTGGGAATTTTTTGAGCACTTGATTCACAAGCCTAGACAGATACAATAGCCGTCTTTAATGGAGACTGACGAGCCTATGAGCACAAAAATTAAAGACCGTTTCCGAGGCTTTTTGCCGGTTGTAATTGATATCGAAACGGGCGGCACCAACCCACAAACCGACGCCGTACTCGAACTGGCCGCCTCGATTATCGGTATGGATGATAACGGCGCCCTATTCGCTCATGAAGCCATCAGCTTTCATGTAAACCCGTTTGAAGGAGCGAACATCGATAGAGAGGCGCTCGAATTTACCGGCATTATTCCAGATCATCCTTTCCGTTTTGCGATTAGCGAAGCTGAAACCTTGAAAAAGTTGTTTGAACAAGTAGATGATGCCATCAAACTCACAGGCTGCCAGCGTGCCGTGTTGGTGGGGCATAATGCCTGGTTTGATCTTCATTTTTTGCAGCAAATGGTCAAACGCGTGAAAATCACCAACCCGTTTCATAAATTCACCAGCTTTGACACAGCGACACTCTCGGCACTGGCTTTTGGCCAAACCGTCTTAGCACGTGCATGCAAAAAAGCGGGGATTAGCTTTGATAAAAATGAGGCGCACTCAGCCGCTTACGATACGGAAAAAACGGCTGAGCTCTTTTGTTACATCATGAACAACATGAAATTGTCGATTTAAGGCATGCCCCAGCCTTTACTTTCGATTGGGCTTTGTCATCTGAGCAGGCACGACCCAACGATCAAAATCCTTCTCAGACAAGGCACCCAGCTCCAAGCACGCTTCTTTCAAGCTTAAGTGCTTCACATGGGCATGGTGTGCTGCTTTCGCGGCCATATCATAACCGATGTGTGGCGCAAGCGCTGTGACCAACATCAATGAGTGCTCGAGGTAGTATTCGATCTTTTCTTTTTCAAGCTGTATACCCTTGGCACAATATTTGGTAAAGCTATGACAAGCGTCACTCATTAAAGTAATTGAGTGCAATAAGTTAAAAATCATCACAGGCTTGAAGACATTGAGCTCAAAGTTACCTTGAGAACCCGCAAAACCGATGGCCGCATCATTACCCATCACTTGCACACAGACCATGGTCATCGCCTCGCACTGTGTCGGATTCACCTTGCCCGGCATGATAGAAGAGCCCGGCTCATTTTCAGGCAAGCTGATTTCACCCAAACCGCAACGCGGACCTGAGGCCAGCCAGCGAATATCGTTGGCAATTTTCATCAAGGCGCAGGCCAAGCTTTTCAAAGCACCACTCGCAAACACCACCGCATCGTGTGAGGCAAGGGCTGCAAATTTATTCGGCGCAGTCACGAACTTTAACTTGGTTTCTTTAGCGATTTCAGCCGCAACTTTTTTCGCAAACTGCGGGTGGCTGTTCAAGCCCGTACCCACTGCTGTACCACCAGCCGCTAACTGCAACAAACCTGGCATGGCTTGCTGAACGTGTTTAATGCAGGCATCTAGCTGTGCCACATAACCCGAAAATTCTTGCCCCATTGTTAAAGGCACAGCATCTTGCAGATGCGTACGACCAATTTTAACGACTTTATCAAAAGCTTTGGCTTTTTTATGCAATTCATCGCGCAAAACCTTCACCGATGGCAACAAAGCGTGTGTGATACGCTCAGCCGCCGCGATATGCATAGCTGTCGGAAAGGTGTCATTGGATGACTGCGACATATTCACATCATCATTCGGGTGAACCGGTGTTTTACTGCCTAATTTGCCGCCCGCAAGCTCAATCGCGCGATTGGCAATCACCTCGTTGGTATTCATATTGGTTTGCGTACCACTGCCCGTTTGCCAAATGCGCAAAGGAAACTGATCGTCTAACTTTCCAGCAATCACTTCATTGGCAGCACGAACAATCAAGCTGGATTTTTTCTTTGTCAGCAAACCCAGATCAGCATTCACAATCGCAGCGGATTTTTTCAAAATACCAAAGGCTCGAATCAACTCAGCTGGCATCACATCATGGCCAATACTAAAATGAATAAGCGAGCGCTTCGTCTGCGCGCCCCAATAGACATCAGCCGGTACTTCGATTTGCCCCATACTGTCAGATTCAATTCGTGTTTTAACCATGGTATGCTCCCCAATCAATATTGGGATGCATTGTGCCCGAAAACCAAAAGCCGGGTCAAGTTGGAGACATCATGCAAAAAGCTCTTTTACTCCTGATGATAGTCTTATGTGGCGTGTTAACTGCGTGCAGTGATGATACGCCAGGTCTTAGTAACTCACCGCCTCGCACGGACCCTTATGGCGTTGGAGACGCGACGGCTGGCGCTGTTTCTGGCTATGGTGAGCAGGTTGCGGATGCGCTTACGCATTGACCCTTGACCCCAACATGATACAGTATCGGCTTAAAATATTGAGATCGGCTCCCATGACCTCTACCCTCAAAAATAAATTCTTTCTCATTGCCAGCGCCTTACTGATTATTGCAATTGCAGTTTATCCATACACCAGAAAGAACACGCTACTGATCTACCTTGCCTGTCTCTGCGCTTACCCACTTTTAAAAATAACCTTTCGAGCCACACTTAAAACACCTGTGGCTATTGCTGCAATAGCCCTCCTAGTCTGGTTTATTATCAGCGCGAGCATGAGCCCACACGCAGCACTGGGCTTTCACTACCTCAGCCGCACAGCAGACAAATTACTTCTCATTCTATTTTTACCCGCACTTTTCTTATCGACTAACACTCGAAAAATAGTGTTCCTCGTTTTTTTAATTAGCGCTTTACTCTGCGCCTTCCTTATCCAAGAGTCATGGTCGGTAATGGCGCATACTTTTGGCAAAGATGCGCAAGCCTACAGTGTTTTCTTTGGCCTATCGGCTGCTTGCTTTCTTCACCAAACCATACTCCACACCATCCATTCTAAAAAAAACAGATATCATGCTAGCCTGGGAATACTGTTTTTCATCGCATTTGCCTTCATGGCATACACCATTTTATTTGTAAATGCTGAACGTATTGGATTTATCATATTTCTTGCCTGCTGTGTGTTTATATTATCTAAGCAACTAAAGTCTCTCGCCGCACTTTTCGTCATCATTATCTTTGTTACTGCAAGCCTCTCAATACTACTCAATAATCAAAACAGTCACCGGCTAAACAGCATTTATAACGCGATCAATCCCAATGCCAGCAACACCCGTGTCAGCTCGCCTCGCTTACGTTTACTGGAATATCAATACGCCTTAAAGCTTTCATTGGACCACCCCTTCGTTGGCTACGGTCTTGGCAATTACGCCGACAACCTTAAGAAGCACTACCCTGAAGCGTACAAAATTATCGCCCAAGGCGGATACCCGAATCGCATTGAAAATAGCTTCTTGTTTATTCTCGTACAAACCGGCTTAATCGGCTGCCTCTTGTACATTGCACTTATCATTTTAGGCTACTGGCAAATTGTGCGGTATTCGAAAGGCAACGAAAGGCTGATACTAGAAACTTTTCTACTGGCTTACTTCTTAGCAAACATGACAGCACCACAATGGATCAACCATTATATTGCATTGCTATTCACATTTCCGGTGAGTGTTGGGATTGCAAACGGGCTAAATGACGCTCTAAAGCGAAAAAAATCACCAGGTAAATTAAGCCCAGTACACAGAAGCCTAGAAGATAAATAACAACATCCATGTGCAGAAAAGCGAGCCAAATCCCTGTCAAACCAAACAATAGCGTAATGACAGCAAGCACCAACGTTGATAACAACGTCGACACACCTAAATCTTTTAAAATATGGTGAAAGTGATCTCGTCCAGCCTCCATGGGACGCTTACCTTTTAGTAGACGCGAAACAACAACAGAAATCAAATCAAACACAGGATACGCAAGCACCCAAGCCATTAATGCCGGAGGAAAGTGCAACCTGAACTGAAGAGTTTGAGAGAGTTGTATCGCAAAATAACCCGCGAGCAAGGCTAATAACATGCTACCCGCATCGCCTAAAAAAACCGCTGCATGATGCCTGCCCGGAAAGGGGAAGTTCAAAAAAAGAAACCCTAACACAGCACAGCATAACAAAGCTATTACGACAGAAAGATTGGACTCCCCCACAAACGCCGCCAAGCCCAACAACATTAAGAACTGAACCATGGCAACTGAGCCTGCCAAACCATCTTGACCGTCAAGCATATTCATGGCGTTAATATAGCCGACAAAAACAACAACCGTAAAAGGAAGTGCAAACCACCCGAGACGGACATGGCCAAAGTATGAGGAGAAGCCGACAACGTCAACACTAACCCCACTCCACAAGACCAACAAAACAATCAAACACAGTTGAATGAAAAAACGAAAGCGGGCTTTTAAGTCCAAAAAGTCATCAGCCACGCCAATTAACATCAACAAACCCGCAACAGCCAGCAAGGGACGATACAATGCTAAACTTGAGGGCAAGGTACATAAGGCAAATGAAAAACCAATAAAAATCGAGACGCCACCAACCAAAGGCGTGTGGTACTTGTGTTTCTTTCTCCCGCCCGGTTTGTCGACCAAACCCACTTTGTGAGCGACAGGCATTAACACTGTAGCTGATAATAAGGTGACTAAGAGCGCTGCACTATAACTTAATAAAACGCTCACAAAACCTGTCCTTCGCAAAGCAAACGCTGCAAGTAGACTTTATAGTCAGCATTCAAACGACCGCTCTCGATGAGCTCGTTAAGACCTGACTTGTTGATGAAGCCCTTCCTAAAAGCTATTTCTTCAACACAACCAATCTTCAAACCCTGTCGTTTCTCAACGGCTGCCACATATTGAGAAGCCTCTAAAAATGAATCGTGCGTACCCGTATCAAGCCAAGCAATACCCCGACCCATAACTTCAACCGACAAGGCTTGATCAGCCAAATACAAAAGGTTGAGGTCAGTAATCTCAAGCTCGCCCCTGGCAGAAGGCTTAAGCGACTTCGCTCTATCAACAACGGTATTATCATAGAAATACAAACCGGTGACTGCATAATTTGAGCGCGGGTTTTGAGGTTTTTCTTCTATCGATATCGCCATGCCTTGTTGGTCAAACTCAACCACACCGTAACGCTGTGGTGACTCCACATGATAGGCAAACACACAAGCACCCGCTTCGCCAGCCTGGATGCGTTGGCGCGCATTCGCCAGTAATAACCCCATCCCTTGCCCATAAAATAAATTATCACCCAAAACCAAACAGGCTGAGTCACCCGCCAGAAAATTTTCCGTCAGTAAAAACGCTTCGGATAAACCGCGCGGCTCATCTTGCTCAATATACTCAATCGAAATCCCAAGATGGCTACCATCACCTAATAGCGCTTGGTATAAAGCCATTTGATCCGGGCGCGTAATCAACGCAATCTCTCTTAAACCCGCCAACATCAAACTTGACAGCGAGTAATAGATCATCGGCTTGTCGTACAAAGGCAATAGGTGTTTGTTGACCGCGGCCGTTACAGGATATAATCGCGTGCCATGCCCGCCTGCTAAAATAATGCCTTTCATCGATAAGCCAGCCTTAATTTGCTTTCACGGTTGATAGGCATTCACCCACCAACGTTTTCCAGTAGTCATCAGCGTTTAGATGCTCGCCATATTTCTCGGCTAATTCATTCAAACGTGATAAACACTGGCTTACTCCGCGGGTTTTCGCGTAATGAATCGGACCACCTCTAAACGGTGCAAAGCCTGTACCAAAAATCATACCGGCATCCAATGTATCGGCATCGTCGACAATCTGTTCGCGTAAACACGCAACGCACTCATTAAGCATACGCAAAATCAAGCGATCGCAAATATCATCATCGCTCATTTTACACTGACCGGCTTCTGGTTTAATCGCTTTCTTGGTTTTCGGATCAAACGTATAAAAACCCTCACCTGTTTTAGCACCCAGCATTTTCGCATCGACTTTTTCTTTTAGCGCTTTAGGCACACTACCACCGAAGTTTTCAACAAAATTTTGCAACACGTGATAACAGACATCCAGGCCGACCATATCAGACAGTTCGACAGGCCCCATCGGCATGCCAAAATTTTCCGCTACACGGTCGATGGTTGCTAAAGGCACGCCCTCTTCGTGAAGGCTTAGCGCTTCGGACATGTAAGGCAACAAACAGCGATTGACTAAGAAACCCGGACGTGATTTTGCCACAACCGGTAACTTATTCATCGCATTCACAAAGGCCACCGCTTTATCTTTCACCTCAGCCGAAGTTTTATCACCATTCACAACTTCAACCAAGGGCATCATGGCTACTGGGTTAAAAAAGTGGATGCCGACTAAACGCTCGGGTTGACTTAAGACAGCATTGATTTCATCAAGTGGAATACTCGAGGTATTGCTTGCCATAATGGCACCGGGCTTCATTTTTGACTCAAGGTCTTTAAACAATTGTTGCTTGGCCTCAAGATTTTCAAAAATGGCCTCGATCACCACATCGGCTTGGGCCACACCACGACCTTCCACGTCAGGTACTAAGCGATCAAACGCCAATTGCACCAAATGGGGTTTTTTCAATTTCTTTTGGTACAGTTTTGCCGCACGCTTCATCGCAGGCGCGATATATTTTGCCTCACGGTCTTGAAGTGTGACAGTCATGCCGCGCAGAGCACACCACGCAGCGATATCGCCACCCATGGTACCGGCACCGATCACGTGAACGTGCGTGGGCTTAAACTCAATACCCTTAGCCAAGCCTTTCAATCGTTGCTGCAAGAAAAACACGCGGATTAGGTTTTGAGCTGTATCGCCCAACACTAATTCAGCAACCGCTTTTGCCTCACCATCAAACGCTTTTTTTGTCACACCATGACGCTCCCAGTTAGCAATAAGCTTATAAGGCGCTGGGTAATGATCTTTTCTCGCTTTTTTAGCAACTTGTTTACGCATCCGGTCGGCCAAGATTTTACGCACCAAGCTTATATTTGTGAGCGCTTCTAATTTACTGGGCGCGTGTTTTTTGGGTAGTTTAGCCATAAACGCATTAGCAGCCGTTTCCAGATGGCGAGCAGGCGTTGCTGCATCGACAATCCCCATCTTATACGCCGCCTTACCCGAGACCAACTGGCCTGTGAGCATCAAGCCCATCGCTTTGACTGCACCAATTAAGCGCGGCAAGCGAACTGAGCCGCCCCAGCCTGGGAAAATACCCAGTTTAATTTCAGGCAAGCCGAGCTTACTTTTCTCATCTTCAACCACAATACGATAATCACACGCCAAGGCAAGCTCCATGCCGCCACCTAAACACATGCCATTAATCAACGCCAATGTGGGAACTTTCAAGGCTTCTAGGCGATCAAACAAGTCGTGTGCAGATTTAATAAAGGCATACGCTTGGTCGAAATCTTTAACTTTTGTGAACTGCTCAATGTCGGCACCCATAACAAAGCCTGTTTTTTTGGCTGAGGTAATCACCACGCCTTTAGCAGACTTATTAGCTTCAAGCCACGTAAGAATTTCGCCCAACTCTTCCAAGAGCGGCACATTAAAAGTATTGACCTTTTCGCCGTCACGGTCGATGTGCAACCACACCACGCCGTTGGCTTTTTCTTCAACTTTCCAGTGTGTTAAGGTATTCATTGTCATCACCATTACCCTTCTACATTTTCAATTAACATGGCGCCACCTTGACCACCCCCGATACAAATCGAAGCGATACCCAGTTTTGCATTTTTACGCTTTAAAATATTGACTGTGTGCTGAACAATTCGAGCACCACTCGCCCCTACTGGATGGCCTTGTGCTACTGCACCGCCGTCGATATTGAGTTTGTTTTCATCGAGCAAACCCATTGCGTGATCCAGCCCCAAAAACTTTTTGCAATAATTTGCATCATTCCATGCTCGAATACAACCTAATACTTGGCTTGCAAACGCTTCATTGATTTCCCAAACATCCGGCGCATTTAAATCCAAACCCTGACGTTTAAGAATAGGCGTCACCGCATGAACAGGACCCAAGCCCATTTCGTCTGGATTTAACGCGGCCCACTCGATGTCGCGAATCACCGCCATCGGTTTCAAGCCGTGTTTTTTCACACCCTCTTCTGTCGCCAACATTAAAAAACAGGCGCCGTCAGTGACTTGTGAACTGTTTGCTGCGGTGACTTTACCGAATTGTTTATCAAAAAACGGCTTGAGTTTTTTCAAGTTGTCTTCCGTACTATCACGACGCAAACCATCATCCTCGCTGTATACATTACCGGCTTGGTCAAAAATGGCTGTGATTTCTTTTTCAAACACACCGTCATCGATCGCCTTGGCCAAACGGGCATGACTGCGAGCAGAAAACGCATCCATCTCTTGACGAGAAATACCAAAATGATCGGCGACAATCTCAGCCGTTTGTCCCATCGATAAACCACTGATGGGATCACTTAGGCCATGTAGCAAAGAAATAATCGGTGAAAAAACCCATTGTGGTCGCATTTTTGTAAAATGTTTCAAGCGCTGGCCCATGGTTTTGCAACGCATCATACCGGCAAACCACAAAACCATTTTGTCATTATACAGCAGGGGGGCACGACTCATCGCTTCTGTACCGCCGGCCAAAACCACATCGTGTCGACCTAATGTTAAATCTTTGTACGCACTGTCGATCGCCTGCATGCCAGAAGCACAGTTACGCTGCACCGTGTAGCCCGGGACCTTGTCACCACAACCCAAACGCAAGCCGATAATGCGCGCAATATTGGCTTCATCAGGACTTGGAATCATGCAACCTGTGACCACTTCGCCAATCTCTTCCGCCTTAACGGGTTGGCGAGCCAAGATTTCTCGGGCCGCATAAACCGCCAAATCCGCGGCGGCAAATGGACCTGGTTTACCGCGTGCTTTTAAAAACGGCGTGCGATTAGCATCAATGATATAAATAGGTTTCGACATGTTTTCCCCCTGTTATGATTCGGCATTGCTACTGACATTATGCTGCCAGCTCAATTCTTCATGGTTAAATTCATCCACACGCATCGCATCAAATAGCAATGCATCATAATCTAATAGTTGTTTTGCTTCAGGTTCATTGATCAAACCTGCGGCTTTCGCTTTTACAACACGCTCATCAAAGGTGTCATCACGACCAAAAACTTTGTCTTTTAAGGCTTGGTTTAAGCGTTTTAATAAAGGCTCGACTTTGATCAAAGCCTCGAAAGCCACCTCGATTTTACCGCTTGGCGTTGTACTGTCATGCCCAACATAGCAGTGTTGAGTCAAGCGATCACGAAAACCACCTTTATCCATCATTATTTGAGCGAGCTTGTGCGACAAATCAAAGCTTGGCTGCTTGTAGGCACGACCATAAGGAAACACCATCAAGCGCAAAAAGCCGCCCACGCCTGCCTTGGGAAAGTTTTCAAACACACCGTAAAACGCCTCTTGAATTTCATACAACGCACGCTTCAAACACCAGGTCAACGCCGGCAAGTCTTCTTTAGGCTGGCCCGAGTCACGGTAAAACTTAATCGCCGCGGTCGCCATATAAAGATGGCTTAACACGTCGCCTAAACGCGCTGACAAACTTTCTTTGCGCTTAAGCTCACCGCCCAATATCAAAAACGCCATATCTGAAACCAAGGCCAAGGCTGAACTCATCCGCGTCAATTGGCGATAGTATTTTGCCAATGCGCCCTGTGTAGGCACACGGACCCAAGCAGCCTCGCTCAAACCCATCAGCAAACTGCGCGATAAATTGCTCACAGCATAGCCGATGTGTTTAATCAGGTATTTATCAAATTGTTTTAAGCCACGCGCTTTGTCTTCATCCATCAACGCTTCAAGCTCATGATATAAATACGGATGGCAGCGCACAGAACCTTGACCAAAGATCATCAAGTTACGCGTAAGAATGTTCGCACCTTCTACCGTGATGGCAATCGGCAATGAAATATAACCATTGGCCAAGTAGTTGCTCGGGCCTGTTTGAATACCTTTGCCGGAATGAATATCCATCGCGTGATTGATCACATCGCGACACATTTCTGTCATGTGATATTTTGCAATAGCAGACGCAATGGCTGGCTTAGCATCAAGCCCTAGCGCGCCTGCTGTCATCAAACGCGTGGCTTCGAGCAAATAGGTTTTACCCGCGATATCCGCCATGGCTTCAGCCACACCCTCAAACTTACCAATCGGCACGCGAAACTGTTGACGCAAACGTGCATAAGCACCGGTCATTCTAAAGCTTCGTTTACCGCCCGCTGTACTCAATGCCGGCAGTGAAATCGCACGCCCCACTGACAAGCATTCCATCAACATGCGCCAGCCTTTGCCGGCCATGTCAGGGCCACCAATGATCCAATCCAGCGGGATAAACACATCTTTACCGCGTGTAGGGCCGTTCATAAACGCTAAGTACATAGGCAAATGGCGCTTGCCAGTTTCAACGCCAGGATGCTTCGTGGGAATCAAAGCACATGTAATGCCTAAGGCTTCTTTGTCACCCAATAGATGTTCTGGATCGAAAAGCTTAAACGCCAGACCTAATACGGTGGCGATAGGACACAAAGTGATATAACGTTTCGACCAATTTAGGCGAATACCTAGCATTTCTTTGCCTTCATGCATCCCTTTGCAAACGACACCACGATCAAGCATCGCGCCCGCATCGCTGCCGGCTTCTTCAGAGGTTAAAGCAAAACAAGGGATTTCTTCGGCGGTGGCCAAACGAGGTAAATAATAGTTTTTTTGCTCATCCGTACCATAATGCAATAATAACTCAGCAGGGCCTAAAGAGTTGGGGACCATCACAGACACGGCCGCTGAAATACTTTTAGCCGCGATTTTAGAGACCACCGTTGACTGCGCCAACGCTGAAAAACCAAGCCCGCCGTATTGTTTAGGAATCAACATACCGAAAAATTTTTCGCGCTTGATAAAATCCCAGGTTTCTTTATTCATATCACGATCATGAATGACCTGCCAATCGTCAATCATTTCGCATAAGCGTTGCGTTTGCTTATCGATAAAAGCCTGCTCTTCTTGGCTTAAGCCAGGCTTTGGCATAGCGTGCAATTTTTTCCAATTGGGTTTGCCTGAAAACAAATCGCCTTCCCACCAAACCGTACCCGCCTCTAAGGCTTCGCGCTCAGTTTGGCTAATTGGCGGCAATACCCTGCGTGCTGCGTTAATTAAAAAACGTGTAATGAAGTGACGACGACATAGATTAGCATTAGCAAAAACACCAACCACTATAAATATCAGCCAGGCGGCTAATAAAATAAAACCGTGAAACTCAGGGATCCAGCTCATGAGAAATAACAGAACAAAAAAGACCGGCGTCCACACTAAGCGTGACGCACGAACATAAGCCAAGCCGAAGAAAAGACCGAACAATAGCACTAATTCAATAAGGAACATTTTTGACCATCCCAGGCTTGTCATGATTGTGCGCAGACGATACGAAGCTTAGCCTTGAATGTCAAGTCAGAGCGCCCTATTAGTGAAGCCGTAAATTCAAAAAACGCATCGAAACAAGCCTTAGAAAATAAGGCGAATTAAGCATGGTCATGCTTAGACATTAATCGTGAACTTTAGATCCCATAGAATGCGCAGTGCTGAGCAGTTTCAGCACACTTATAGCCCGATTTTTGATCAATAGTATAGGGAGCCCAAGGAGGTTGCACACCCTCCTTGTTCATCGGCACCGAGGTTGGGTTATTGTATTTAATCTGAAGCGTTGGACCAAGCATACCACCAAGATCATAAGCACACTCGAGCTTACTGCTAAAAATTTGCGCGTATGAAAAAGGGGCGCCCGGACCGGCCGCAGGTACATCTTGCAATAGAGTCCAGTGGCTCACGTCCAGGGTCTGAGGAAACGCGGGTGGGCAGGTCTGCAACTCCATAGCGAAAGCAGATTGCGAGAAGGCCGCTAAAGCAATCCCCGTTGAGAAAATGAACGCCCATTTCGAAGTTAAGGTCATTTTTTCCTCTCTTTGTTCACAGTAATCAATCAATTTTTGATCAATCTAACGTAATATCCACGTAAAAACAAGTCGCTTCAGGACGAAACCGTTGGTCATTCGTCGAAAAAGAATAAAACTTGACTTATTCTCATTTTGTTCTCATACTCAAATCACAAATACGATAACAGGGGAAGGAAGATGAAAACACCGCGCATGAGGGACACCCTCTCGTTTATTAAGGACTACATCAAGCTGCATGACTACGCGCCCACGGTGGCAGAAATTGCCCGAGGGCTTGGCTTGAAGTCGACGGGGGTTACACACCGCTATATCAAGCAACTGGAGGAAGTTGGGATGCTCCGCCTGGTTGAAGGTAAGCGACGTAACATCGAACTCTCAGAACCGGAAAAGGATGAAAACTTCTGCCTTCCCCTACTGGGTAAAATTGCCGCTGGCCGCCCCATCGAAGCCATCCCCGGGATTGAAACCATCGATTTGGCTCGCACTTTGCTAGGCGATGATCGCTATATTTTAAAAGTCTCTGGCGACTCCATGATTGAAGAAGGCATTTTCGACGGTGACCTTGTGGTGTGTGTGCACAGCAACACTGCTAAAAATGGTGATGTTGTCGTCGCTCTGGTTGACGAAGAATCTGCCACCCTCAAGCGTTTCTATCAACCGAGCAAAAATAAAATCGTGTTACAACCGGCCAACGCCGACCACGCCGCCATGGAATTTGAAGCGCAGCGCATCAAAATCCAGGGCATCATGATTGGCTTATTGAGGATTGCGGCCTAAAAAAGTCGCCATCCCGGAAAACGCCTAGCGTTTATCCCGGATCCACGGATCTCCGCTTTCGCAGTGATGACAAAAACGGTTGCTACATAAAGTGAGCCGATGCGAGGCAAATGCGAACGAGACCGAGGGAGTGTACAACCGTACATGACCGAGGATGAGGAAGCATTTAACAAAGCAGATGCCGCACACAGAAAGATCTCGCTTAATTTAAGCGAGCCGATGCGAGGCAAATGCGAACGAGACCGAGGGAGTGTACAACCGTACATGACCGAGGATGAGGGAGCATTTAACAAAGCAGATGCCGCACACAGAAAGATCTCGCTTAATTTAAGCGAGCCGATGCGAGGCAAATGCGAACGAGACCGAGGGAGTGTACAACCGTACATGACCGAGGATGAGGGAGCATTTAACAAAGCAGATGCCGCACACAGAAAGATCTCGCTTAATTTAAGCGAGCCGATGCGAGGCAAATGCGAACGAGACCGAGGGAGTGTACAACCGTACATGACCGAGGATGAGGGAGCATTTAACAACGCAGATGCCGCTTAAATTAAGCGAGAAAAGGTTTGAGCTGGCTTCGACGCTTAGCCCTGCCCACTCAAAACTTACGAGTGCGCAGCCTAAGCGTCGAACATTTTAAGCTGTCCAGCCTGCTAATATTTCGATAATTTTCTTAGCCTGTTCAACATTTGAGATGTTAAATTTCGAGCGCATTTGATACGCACCGTTGCGCTTTTGATAACGGCGTACAGCAAATTTATCCGGCCCATACGCCTCTGCTTTATAATCCCACTCTTGGTAGCGAAACATCATCGTGACCCAAGCACCGCCTTTAGCCAATAACGCTTTATCGAGTTCTTTTATTTTCTCCACACCGTCTTCATGGTATGAAATGGTCAAACCTTCTACTGTTTCTGACATACGGCCTCCTGTGTCTTTGCGCACACTCTAAAGGATGCCGCCATAAAAGCCAATAGGTAGTTGACGAAGAATCAAAGACATAGCATACTATGCGCGATTTTTACGCAAAGGAGCGATCATGGCCAGAGAAGATAACATTGAACTCGAAGGTGTGGTACTAGACACATTACCCAACACCATGTTTCGTGTGAAGCTTGAAAACGGCCATGTCATTACCGCCCATATCTCCGGCAAAATGCGCAAAAACTACATTCGCATCCTAACAGGCGACAAAGTCCGCGTGGAAATGACACCGTACGACCTTTCAAAAGGCCGAATCACGTTTCGCGAGAAAAACTAACACCGAACCCGAGAACCTAAAAAGCGAGCTCAAGGCTCGCTTTTTTATTTGAAGCCAGCACAATTACTTCTCAAGCTTTTCAGGTACCTTGGTTTCCTTAGCCACCACTTTCAGCTCTCCATCAGCCGTGGTCACATTCACCTCACCACCTTTAATCAACTCACCGAACAACAATTCATTGGCCAATGGTTTTTTGATCTTGTCTTGAATCAAACGTTTCATCGGGCGAGCACCCATCAGCTCATCGTAACCGTGTTCAGCCAGCCACACCCGCGCAGATTCATCAACGTTAAGCGTGACTTTTTTCTCTTCAAGCTGCTGCTCAAGCTGCATCAAGAACTTGTTCACAACATCGGCAATCGTCGTGATGCTCAGCGGTTTAAATTCGACAATCGCATCCAAACGGTTTCTAAATTCAGGGCTGAAGGTTTTCTTCAACTCTTCCATACCGTCTTTGGTGTGATCTTGCTTTTTAAAGCCAATCGATGCGCGGCTAATGACTTGCGCACCCGCATTGGTGGTCAGCACCAAAATCACGTGGCGAAAATCCACTTCACGACCATTGCTATCGGTTAGTCGGCCATGATCCATCACTTGCAGCAAAAGGTTATACACATCAGGATGCGCTTTTTCGATTTCATCAAGCAAAACGATGGCGTGTGGGTGTTTCAAGACATCGTCTGTTAGCAACCCGCCTTGATCGTAGCCCACATAACCTGGGGGGGCACCAATCAAACGAGCAACAGAATGGCGCTCCATGTATTCCGACATATCAAAGCGCAATAACTTCACACCTAATAAGCGTGACAACTGCAAGACCACCTCGGTTTTACCCACACCCGTGGGGCCTGCAAATAAAAATGAACCCACCGGCTTTTCTTCTTCGCGAAGACCGGAGCGTGCGAGTTTGATCGCATCAACGACCTTTTCAATCGCTTCAGATTGACCAAAAACTTGAAACTTCAAATCGCGCTCAAGGTTTTTTAACAAGTGCTTATCTGAACTTGATACACTTTTCTCAGGAATACGCGCAAGCTTAGCCACAATTTCTTCAATTTGGCCCACACCGATTTTAATGGGCTTATCATTGTCTGATTTTCGGCGAATACGAAAATACGCGCCGGCTTCATCAATCACGTCAATCGCTTTGTCTGGCAAAAAACGCTCGGTTAGATATTTATTTGAAAGCTCGCTCGCAGCCTTTAACGCTTGATCCGTGTATTCCACATGATGATGCTCTTCAAAGCGGGACTTCAAGCCTTTTAAGATCAATGTGGTTTGATCCACCGTGGTCTCTGGCACATCGATCTTTCTAAAACGACGTGAAAGTGCGCGATCTTTTTCAAAGACATTGCGGTATTCTTGATACGTTGTCGCACCCATGCAACGCAACTCACCACGCGATAATAAAGGTTTCAATAAGTTGGAGACATCCATCGCCCCGCCAGACGCTGAACCCGCACCAATAATCGTATGAATTTCATCAATAAACAAAATCGCGTTCGGCACACGACTGAGCTGCTCTAGCAAAAGCTTCATGCGCTTTTCAAAATCACCGCGATACTTAGTGCCCGCAAGTAAAGCGCCTAAATCCAAGCTATACACTACAGCATCTTTGATGGCTTCTGGCACGCGGCCTTCCACAATGGCCAACGCCAAGCCTTCCGCAATGGCAGTTTTACCCACACCCGCTTCACCAACCAGCAAGGGATTATTTTTACGTCGCCTCGCCAAGGTTTGAATCGAAAACTCAACCTGCTCTTCACGACCGATGAGCGGATCAAGCCGCCCTTGCTTAGCTTTATCATTTAAATTAACGGTGAGTTTTTCAAGCGAACTGTCGGAGTCTTCTTCATTCGCCCCCCCCATGGATGAAAAGCCGCCCATGCCCAAATCTGATTCATGCGAAGTATGCGACGCACCACTTGAGGGCGGCGGCGGCTGCTTGTGACCATGGCTGATAAAATTCAACACATCTAAGCGTGAGACATTTTCTTGCTTGAGCAAATACACACTTTGACTTTCTTGCTCACTGAAAATAGCAGCTAAGACATTTGCCCCTGTGACTTCCGTTTTCCCAGAGGATTGCACTTGAAACACTGCACGCTGCAATACACGCTGAAACCCAATAGTTGGCTGCGTTTCTCGCTGCGGCACATCTTCAGGCACAACAGGTGAAGTTTCATCAATAAAGGCAATCAAGTTTTGGCGTAAGCGTGAATTTTTCGCACCGCAAGCGTGCAACACTTCTTGCGCATCCGAATTTTCCAGCAGCGCTAACAGCAAATGCTCTACGGTTAAAAACTCGTGTCGCTTTTCACTGGCAAGACGATACGCCTGGCTTAAAGTAGCCTCCAATGCCTGATTTAACATTACACCCTCTCCTTTTTAACCGTCCAAAGGCTGCATTTCGCAGCGCAATGGGTGCTCATGATCTCGCGCATAGCGTCGTACTTGCGAGATTTTCATTTCAGCGACATTCTTTGTATAGATTCCACACACCGCTTTACCGGTTGTGTGAATTTTCAGCATGATCTCTTCCGCTTTAGGTTTCGTCTTAAAAAAGAAAATACGCAGGACCTCGACCACGAAATCCATGGGCGTGAAATCATCATTAAATAGAACGATTTGATACATTTTCGGTGGCTTGGTTTGAGGCGCTTCGGCAAGCAATATACCGCACTCCACCTCAAACTGTCGCTGCCTGCTCTGAGTCATGCTGGTTGTTATCCTTTACGAGCCACACCGGTTTCGTGAGCAGCCTTGATTACTGCCTCTGAAACGGCTGACACCACCGCTTTATCAAAGACACTCGGGATAATATAGTCTGGATGCAAGTTCTTGTCATCTATGACGCCAGCAATTGCATACGCTGCCGCCAGCTTCATGGCCTCATTGACTTCTTTGGCCATGCAATCGAGTGCACCCCGAAAAAGACCAGGAAAACACAGCACGTTATTAATTTGGTTAGGGTAATCGCTTCGACCCGTGGCAATAATTTTGGCAATACCTTGAATCTCTTCAGGCATAATTTCAGGCGTGGGATTAGACATGGCAAACACGATAGCATCCTGATTCATCGACTTCACATCATCCACCGTCATCATATCCGGGCCGGACAAGCCAATAAAGACATCCGCGCCTTTTATCACCTTATGAATGTCACCCTGTTCTTTGTTCGGATTTGTGCGTTTAGCGTAATCGACTTTTACCTCGTTCATCCCTTCACGGCCATCATACAGCGCACCCTGGCGATCACAGCCGATGACGTTTTTTACCCCAAGGTCTAATAAAATATTGCTACAGGCTACACCAGCCGCACCCACGCCGAGCACCACCACCTTCAAGTCTTCGAAGCGTTTGTTCACGAGTTTTAAGGCATTGATCATCGCTGCTGCCAACACCACAGCCGTGCCATGTTGATCATCATGAAACACCGGAATATCGAGCGCATCTTGCAAGCGACGCTCAACCTCAAAGCAACGTGGGGCAGAGATATCCTCCAAGTTAATCCCACCAAACACCGGCGCAATACGCAATACTGTATCAACAATTTCATCCGTGTCTTTTGTGTTTAAGGCAATGGGAAAAGCATCCACGCCCGCAAACTGCTTAAACAATACCGCCTTACCCTCCATCACCGGCAATGAGGCTTCAGGGCCAATATCGCCCAAACCCAACACCGCGGTACCATCGGTGATCACCGCCACCATGTTACGCTTAATGGTTAGGTTAAATACTTTGCTGGGATCTTCATGAATCGCCATGCAGACCCGCGCCACGCCCGGGGTGTACGCCATGGACAAGTCATCGCGTGTCTTCAATGCGACCTTGGAACGCATTTCCAGCTTACCGCCCAAGTGCATCAAAAAGGTACGGTCCGACACATGAAACACTTCAACAGCTGGCATCGCCGCCAACGCTTCTTGTACATCTTGTGATTGCTTAGGGTTTGAAGTGAAAATTGTAATATCGCGCAACAAGCGGCCATCTTGCACACCCGAAACGTCAATGCCCACAATCTGAGCGCCCAAAGCTTCCACCACATGGCTGACTTCACTCAAATTGCACTGGTTATCATCCCAGCTCATGCGAAGCGTGATACTGTTGGCAGCGGAAATGGTTTGGCGCGACATAGTCTCTACCCCTGATTGGTTTCACCTTATTATATGGACTTGCGTTAAAAGAACAAGAGCCTCAAAAAACGAGCCGATCAAAGCCTGTCTTAAGCGAAACGAAAACCCGGATTATCACGCCTTCGGCGCTCAGCCCATATACAGGCTACATGCACGAAAAAAAAGCAGCCCCCTTTAGGGCTTGTTTACAATGGGTATTTCCGACTGCAAACCAAGCGAAATCGGCCAAAAATTGCAAAAATCTCATTACATATGTTCAATATGTGCTTCGATTTTTTTCATTTTTGGCTCGATTATCTTGATTTTCATTTCGAAAAACCCATTGTAAACAAGCCCTACAACACCAGAAAAAAATCATTGAACGCTTTGAGCAAACGGCAAAGGTCAATAATGTATTTCGGACGAAATTTAAAATTCGCGTGATCCAGCAACGGCGTGATCACCAATCGTGCATCGACCCCGTGCGATTGCAGCTCCTTGAATAAGGCTTGGCTTTCAGCCGGTGAAATCACATTGTCTGAAACGCTGTGCACTAACACCACACGTGCAGCAATATTAGACACATTCGACCAGCGCATAAAGGCTTCGTGCAAACCTTTAATTTCCCGATCGTAATGCGCCACTTGTAAAACACCCTGTTTAAAAATCGGGCGAATAAATTGTGTAACGCGGTCACGTTCGCCATGACTCAAGTGAGCAACATAATTCTCATACGCATTACTTTTGTGACCATTCTGATAGGCATCTTCAATGGCGCATGATAGCGCACGCCCGAGCACAATATCAGCTTCAACCACGGCTTTGGCAAAATTCTTAACCAAGATCAGCTTCGCGTACCGATCACGTGAAGGTTCACGTAAAATATCACCAAAGCAGGCGGAAGGGTTATTACAGCCGCCGATAATGAGCAAGGCTTTCACACGATCACGCACGCTATCTTGCGCAATCGCGCGGATACAAATTGAACCTGAAAAGGACGCTGTAAAAATACCGACAGTGCCTGAAGGCGCAAGATCATAATCATCGGTGACACATTGGATAACTTTAATTATCTCTTCAATCGAAGCCGTCTCGATAAGGCCCTGCTGAATACGCGGAAAATTTGGAATAACGGCACGATAACCACACATTGCCGCCGCACGTCCCAAGTCTTGCATACGCGGATCACGGTAGCCGTAAGGCGTCATGCCATGCACAAACAAGATCGTGCCCTTGGTCGTGACTTCACCTTCATAACGATCAGCCGCAAACCGCTGATCATTCATGCTTAACTCAATGGACTTAGGTAAGATTTTTTTATCCGGCTTTTGAAGGGCACGCAAAAAAGCCACCGACTGAAATAAAGACTCCATGCGCTAAATTACCTTTAATTGCTCTTTTAAATAATCAACCTCATCGCGCAAACTAGCCGCTTGTTCAAACTCGAGATTTTCGGCGTGTTGATACATTTGTTCTTCCAAGTGTTTTATCTTATCGGCCAATTCGCTCGCTGACAACACTTCACCATCGTTTAATAAGCCTTCTTTCTTCAAGGCTTCAGCTTTGGCCTCCATCACATCATGCACGGCTTTGATCACGCTTTTCGGGGTAATGCCATGCGCTTCGTTATAGGCTTGTTGTTTTTCACGGCGGCGATCGGTCTCATCCAGCGCTCGGCGCATGGAGCCTGTGATTTTATCGGCATATAAAATCGCTTTGCCGTGCACATTACGCGCAGCTCGTCCTATGGTTTGAATCAATGAGCGATCAGAGCGCAGAAAGCCCTCTTTGTCGGCATCTAAAATGGCCACCAAGGAGACTTCGGGCAAGTCCAGCCCCTCGCGCAATAAGTTAATACCGACCAAGACGTCAAATTTACCCAAACGCAGGTCGCGCAAAATCTCAACGCGCTCAACCGTGTCGATATCCGAATGCAGGTAACGCACACGCACCCCCTGCTCTAAGTAATACGTGGTTAAATCTTCCGACATTTTTTTGGTGAGCGTGGTCACGAGCACCCGCTCGTTTTTATCGGCTCGCAATTTGATTTCAGACAAAAGATCATCCACTTGTGACCCTACCGGACGTACTTCAACCGTAGGATCAATCAAACCCGTTGGGCGAACCACTTGCTCGACCATCTCCTGGCAGTGTTCACGCTCATAAACGCTAGGCGTGGCCGACACAAAGACTGTTTGTGGCGAGCGTTTTTCAAATTCTTCAAACTTCAAGGGTCGATTATCCAGGGCCGAAGGCAAGCGAAAACCGTATTGCACCAAGGTTTCTTTGCGGGAACGGTCGCCTTTAAACATCCCGCCAATTTGCGGCACGGTCACATGCGACTCATCAATGAATAACAGCGCATCGCTGGGCAAATAATCAAACAAGGTCGGTGGCGGCTCACCCGGCGCGGTGCCCGACAAATACCGCGAATAGTTTTCAATGCCTGAGCAATACCCGAGCTCTAACATCATTTCGATATCATACAGGGTGCGCTCACGCAGGCGCTGCTCTTCCACCAATTTTTGGTTTTCACGAAAATACGCCAAACGATCTTTAAGCTCGTCTTTCACATCTTCGATCATGTTCAAAATACGCTCACGAGGTGTGACGTAATGCGTTTTCGGGAAAATCGTCACGCGTGGCAGTTTTTGAATCACGCGACCAGTGAGTGGATCAAAACTGCTGATCGAATCAATTTCATCGCCAAACAACTCGACCCGTATCGCCTCATGATCATTCTCAGCTGGAAAGATATCGATGACATCACCGTTCACACGATAGGTACCGCGCGAAAATTCCACGGTGTTTCGCACATATTGCAGCTCTGCAAGCCGTCGCAAAATAAAACGCTGATCGCTGAAATCACCGCGACGCAAATGCATCACCATGCTCAAATACGCCTGCGGATCGCCCAAACCATAAATTGCTGACACCGTAGCTACGATAATCGTATCGCGCCGCTCTAGGATCGCCTTCGTTGCGGACAGGCGCATCTGCTCAATGTGTTCATTGATCGAGGCATCTTTTTGGATAAACGTATCACTTGATGGCACATACGCTTCAGGTTGGTAATAATCATAGTAAGAAACAAAATACTCCACAGCGTTATCGGGGAAAAACGATTTCATTTCGCCATAGAGTTGTGCCGCCAAAGTTTTATTCGGCGCCATAATAAGCGCCGGACGCTGACACGCCTCGATGACTTTCGCCATGGTAAATGTTTTACCGGAGCCGGTGACACCCAAAAGCGTTTGGTACATTTCACCGTCTTGGATACCTTGCAAAAGCGCATTGATCGCGCTAGGCTGATCGCCAGCCGGCTGAAACTTGGACACGGCGTGAAAAGGCTTGGCCTTCATGAAGTTTACTCAAACAAAACCGGTATTCTAACAACAGGAGCACAGCATGCAACTTTCTGATCGCGCCACCTCACTCAAACCCTCGGCCACCATCGCCACTGCCGCCAAAGCCCGCGAGCTCAAAGCCCAAGGTATCGACATCATCAGCCTGAGTATCGGTGAGCCTGATTTTTCGACACCTGAGCATATTTGTCATGCCGCCATCGCCGCGGTCAAGAATGAAAAGTGGCACCATTACCCGCCCGTTGATGGCCTAGCCGAGCTCAAACAAGCCGTGCAAGCCAAGTTCAAACGAGAAAATCAACTGGACTATACACTAGACGAAATTCTGGTGTCAGCCGGCGCAAAACATTCTATTTTCAATGCGTTACAGGCAGTAATCAATCCTTCTGATGAAGTTATCATTCCAGCGCCCTACTGGGTTTCTTACCCCGATATGACACAACTGGCCGGCGGCGTGCCGGTGATTATCGAGTCCGGCTTGACCAGCGGTTTTAAAATCACTGCCGAACAACTGCAAAAAGCCATCACCCCCAAAACCCGCGCCTTTTTCATCAACAGCCCATCCAACCCCACTGGCAGTGCCTACACACACGAAGAGCTGGCTGAACTGGGCGGCGTGTTACTCGAACACCCCGACATCATCGTTATCAGCGACGATATTTACGAACACATTTACTGGGCCAACGAACCTTTTTGCAATATCCTCAATGCCTGCCCTGCACTCAAAGATCGCACACTGATTATTAACGGTGCTTCTAAAGCCTATGCCATGACTGGCTGGCGCATTGGTTATATGGCAGGCCCTGCAGAAATCATTAAAGAAGCTAAAAAAATCCAGTCTCAATCCACTTCGGGTATTTGTACCATTGCGCAAGCCGCAGCGGTCGCCGCCCTAAACGGTGATCAAACTTGCCTTGCCGTCATGCGAGAAGCCTTTAAGGCCCGCCACGATTTAGTGACACGACGCATCAACACGATCGACGGCCTATCTTGCCGCCCCGCTGAAGGCGCGTTCTATTGCTTCTTTGATGCCAGTGATTTGATCACGCAATTAAACTTGGAAAACGACTTAGCACTCTGTGACTTTCTCATCGCCGAAGCCCGCGTGGCCTTGGTGCCGGGTACAGCTTTCGGTTTAAAAAACCATGTGCGCTTGTCTTATGCTGCGAGCGAGGACACGCTCAACGAGGCCATTGACCGCATAGAATCGGCGATTGATAACCACCTGAAAAAATAGGCAAAAGACGCTTGACCCCAAAAACGAGTATGCGTATTATTGCCGCTACCAATGCTCCTCGATAGCTCAGTTGGTAGAGCAAATGACTGTTAATCATTGGGTCGCAGGTTCGAGTCCTGCTCGAGGAGCCAATTTTTCAAAGACTTACGCCAGTAACTGCATACTCCCCAAAAATCGTGATTCTCCATCTTGCCAGCAGCTTGGCATTTTTTGAAAGCGTGCCAGCAGAAAAAACCTAGCATTTTTCCCGAGTGTTAAGAATTTCCTAATTTTTGGTGGTTATGATATTGCCTATCGATTTAGTTTTATAACCATTGGAGAGAGTGTGGCGAGTAATCTTAAGTTAAGTAAAGGTAATCAGCAATTATTAAATGAATGCCGGCAAGCACTGCAATGTGGTTATATCAGTAGCGCATTAGCAAAACGATTATACAAGGCGACTAATCCTGCAGGCCCTGATCATAAGGTATTACGCGCTGCAATTATGCAGTCTATTGGAGATACGCAGTCTATTGGAGAACAGGTTGAAAAAGTGTTTTTTCTTACGAAAGCATTATTTCTCGCTCAAGGCTCGACTGAACGTCGTATAGAGGATGCCTTGTTGCGGGCAGATGATCGTTTTGCTAATGAGTTATATAAGAAATATTATTCATTGATTAATAATCTTAGCGTTGATAGCTCATATAAATGGCGCCCTAGATTACAAGAATTACATCGCCTTGTTTTCGCTGATTTTTATCACAAAATGCCAGAGCAACAAAGTTTGCTAGAAAATATTGCACAGGCTGCGCTTGCTGCTGTTCTGACTACACTCAGTGAGAATGTTCAGGATAGTGAACCGGATAGTGAACTGGATAGTGAACTGGAAGCAGAAGATCCAATGACACAAGCTGAGGATCCTAAGACGCAACAGCGTGTTTTTCCAGAGAAAATTAGAACGAATATACCCCGCAGCTTCAGTCTTTTTTTTCCAGTAGAATCACCATACCTAACCCAACTATGGTTGCCAAAAAAAATACAATCCCGAATAAGTGAGCTAAAAACTGAAATAACTGCACTAAAGGCCCCAGCATGTTGTGCTTTGTTTGCTGCGAAGCGCCCTCATTTACGCCGTAAAAAAACAAAAAAGCTTTTTATGGAAAAAGTAAATACACTTTTAGAAAAGCGATCAAGAATTCTTTCGCTCGCGCCAGGGAGAGGCGAAGCCGACGGCGCGCAGCCCGCGGTAGCTGGCGATTTTCCGGAGAGCGTAGCGAGTCCTGAAAATCTTTCTGCCAGCGTCCAGTCATCTGAGAGACAGGTCGGAGTGGACGTTAGTTCACGGAGAGCTGTTGACGGGGACGGCCGCGGCAAATTAGCTGTCGAGGGTGCTTCGGGGGCAGGGACGGCCGAAACACATCCTGAGACTAGCGACTCGCTGTCTAGCGATGATGATGCTACAGTTCAAACTAATGCTGAAATCATTAAAGAGGCGGTAAATGAAACTGCAACTGACCTAACGGCATCATCTAAAGATATCTTGAACGAAGTATTAGCCGGCGTTGTGAGCCACAGAACACGCGACTTAGTAACGGAAATGTTAGGTGGTAAACAAGCACTTGAGGAATTAAAGCAAACGATAGCGACACTAAATGCGCAGCCAACGGAGAGCACACCTTTTTTTAAGCGCTAACGCTAATTAGCTGAGCCCAATCAAACCGCGTCATTCTCGTTTAGTTTGGTTTGACGCACATGGAGCCTCAGCATTGACAAGCCCAAAGGCCCTGCCTAGAATGATCGCTAATCTATAATAAAGAGCCGCGCTATGGATACCCTTCAAACCATCGAAAAACAAATCAAAGACAACGCGATTATTCTTTACATGAAAGGCAGCCCTGAAATGCCACAATGCGGTTTTTCCGCGCGTGCAGTTCAGTTGCTCTCAGCCTGTGGCGCCGAATTTGCCTATGTCGATATCTTGAGCAACCCAGATATTCGAAAAACATTACCGCACTATGCTAATTGGCCGACCTTTCCGCAGCTCTACATCAACGGTGAGCTTATCGGTGGTAGTGATATCATGATGGAAATGTACCAAGCTGGCGAATTACAAACGGCTGTTGACCAAGCCAAATAACCCATTTATTAACGAGAGGAGATTGAAATATGAGCATCTTAGTTGGACGTCAAGCCCCTGATTTCACCACGGCTGCCGTAATGGGCAACGGCGAAATTGTGGAGGGTTTTAACTTTGCACAACACACGAAAGGCAAATATGCACTGATCGTGTTTTACCCTTTGGACTTTACATTTGTGTGTCCGTCAGAATTGATTGCACTGGATCACCGCATGGAAGAATTTAAAGCGCGCGGCGTGGAAGTGATTGCCGTGTCGATTGACTCGCATTTCACACACAACGCATGGCGCAACACACCGATCGACAAAGGCGGTATTGGCCCTGTTCGCTACACGATGGCAGCGGATATGAACCACGCGATTTGCCAAGCCTATGGTGTAGAAACACCCGATGGTAATGTGGCCTTTCGCGGCACATTCATGATCGATAAAAACGGTGTGGTTCGTTCTGAAATCGTCAATGATTTGCCCATTGGCCGAAATATGGACGAGTTACTGCGCTTGTTTGATGCGATTGATCACTTCGAACAACACGGCGAAGTTTGCCCAGCCGGCTGGAACAAAGGCCAAAAAGGCATGGGCGCTTCACCTGCCGGTGTGGCGAGCTATTTAGCCGAAGAAAGCGCTAAGCTTTAAGACAATGTGGGCCGGCAGCCTAAGCAGCCTGAACCCGATACTGGTCACCAAAGCGTAAAATGGCCCAGGCAATCCGCGCATTTTTATTGGCTAAGGCCACACAACACCATCGTGCAAGTCTTCAGCTTGGCGAGTGCGGGTAAAAAGTGTGAGCGAACGACTGTGAGCGTGGCAATCTTGTCCATTCATCTTGAGATTGCCGCGTCGCTTCGCGCCTCGCAAAGACGTTGCTACCCAAGGCGGTGGCTACATTTTAGATAATGTCATTGCGAGCGAACGACAGTGAGCGCGGCAATCTTGTCCATTCATCTTGAGATTGCTTCCTCGCTTCGCGCCTCGCAAAGACGGTAGCTACTTCTCTAATACACGCTCAATCCCATTATTTTTCTCTTGATCATCGCCTACTCTCAACGTATCCTTGACCCTCGATTTAAGTTGCCAACCAAGGGATTGAAAGACCATGCCTGCTAAAAAATTATTAGCCATTACTTTAACTTCATTATCCATTGCTGCCGTTGCCGCGCCCACCGCCAAAACCGCACCCAAAACAAAAAAACAAACCAGCGCTGCCAAAGCACAACGCGCTCAAAAAGCCGATGGCAGCAACTCAACGCCAGCCGAAATCAAAGAGCAAATCGCGCTCTTAAAAGCGCGTTTAGCCAAAATGGACAACAATGCTGGCGAACCTAAAGCGCATTTTAACTGGCAAAAATACGTCTCTGTCACAGGCCTTGTGAACATGGACGCGAGCTATTACTCCAAGCCGTATTTCGGCGCGGGTAATCGTGAAACAACATCGTCTAGTTTCTTGGATCTTGGCACCGCGAACTTAGCGGCCAGCGCGCATTTTGGTCACTGGGTGTCAGGTCGCGTGAGCCTCTTATCACAAAACGGTCAAAGCCCTGCCGTGAGAAACGCAGACCCTTACTTGGACGCCAACCACCATGTAAAAGTGGACCAAGCGTTTATTACCGTGGCCAACTTTGCTCAAACGCCTTACTTTGTCCGCGTTGGCCAACAGTACGCACCCTTTGGTCGCTACCAACGTTACCCGCTGACCAACACCTTAACGCAGAGCTTAAGCCAAACCGATGCGCCGATTGCGCAATTGGGCTTTGTGACTGATGCCGGCTTTTACGGCAGCGCTTATGCCTTAAGCGGCGAGCATAAATACGGCGACAGCAATAGCACGAATATCAAAAACGGCGGTTTCAACATCGGTATTCAACGCTTAGTCAAACAAATGAGCTTTGATATCGGTATGTCATACATTGCCAACATGGCCGATGTGGACAGCATCAGAAGCTTAATCGAAACACAAGGCGGTTACCGCAATCGTGTACCAGGCGTGGGCGGCTACTTAAACGTGTACGCCGGTCCGTTTGAATTTGGTGCACAAGTAATTTCAGCGACACAACGCTTTAGTTCATTACAATACGCTTACCAAGAGTCTTCGGGTAACTTGGTTGGTGCGAAACCTTCAGCGGGTGATGTGAATGCTGAATACAGCTTTAAAACCGCAGGCCATAATAGCCAGGCGCAAGTCAGCTTCCAATGGACGAGCCAAGCACACAACTCGGCCACAGGCGTTAACGCCACTGACCCGACGGTGTTACCGAAAAAACGTATCAGCGTCAGCTACGGCGTAAACCTCATGAAGCATTTAGCGACGAGCGTGCAGCTTTATCGAGACTACGATTACAAAGCCAACCACGGCGGCACGAACAATCATGACAACGTGGCCATGCTTCGCTTGTCATTGATGATGTAATTTCTATTCCCCAGGCTACTGATACGAACGTTTTGTGTAGCCAGTTGAGTGAAGCGATAACCCGGGGAAATAAAAGCCCGGATTATCACGCCTTCGGCGTTCAATCCAGGCTACACGGAACAAACGTAGGCTGGGTTGATCCGCCTTTGCTGCGAAGCAGCTACGGCGAGAGATAACCCGGGGAAATAAAAATAGACAGATTTGCTTAGGCCCTAAGCGTTTTCTTTCTTTTTGCGACGCAAGAAAGCAGGAATATCCAAATAGTCCACGTCTTGAGATACTGGCTCTTCCACCGGTTTAGGCGCTTCACGACGAATCACCGTGGGCTTATCGAGATTTTCATAATCCAAGCTGCCATCAGATTTCGTATGTTTAGCCGCGACTTCAATCGGCTCATCCACCGACACACGTAAGCGTGCGCGCTGACCGGCATCGCTCAAGCCTGTGACCACAATCGTCACACGCATTTCATCAGTCAATTCTGGATCGATCACAGTACCCACGACCACCGTCGCAGACTCGGTGACAAAATTCTTAACAACATCGCCGACTTCTTCAAATTCACCAATCGACATATCAAGCCCTGCGGTGATGTTCACCAAAATACCTTTGGCCCCGCTTAAATTCACATCTTCCAATAATGGGCTTGAAATCGCTGCTTCAGCTGCATCTTTCGCGCGATGCTCGCCGTAACCTGTGCCTGTGCCCATCATTGCCATGCCCATTTCAGCCATGACAGTGCGCACGTCAGCAAAGTCGACGTTAATCAACCCTGGACGTGTAATCAACTCGGCAATACCTTGCACCGCACCAAGCAACACATTATTGGCTGCTTTAAACGCATCAAGCAAAGAAACAGATTTACCCAACACAGACAACAATTTGTTGTTCGGGATTGTAATGAGGGAGTCGACATGTTCAGCCAGCGCCTTAATGCCTTGATCAGCCACGCCCGCTCGCATTTTACCTTCAAAGGAAAATGGCTTAGTCACAATAGCCACAGTAAGAATGCCTAAATCTTTCGCCACCTTTGCGACAATTGGCGCGGCACCGGTACCCGTACCACCGCCCATACCGGCTGTGATAAAGACCATGTCGGCACCGTTAAGCACTTCTTTGATGCGCTCTTCATCTTCTTGGGCAGCCTGGCGACCAACCTCAGGGTTAGCGCCTGCGCCCAAACCTTTGGTGATTTCGCCACCAAGTTGTAACACTGTTTTTGCATGAGAGGCTTTAAGGGCCTGGGAATCAGTGTTCGCCGCGATGAAATCCACACCTTCAATATTCTGACTCACCATGTGCTGCACGGCATTACCACCACCGCCGCCGACTCCAATGACCTTGATCACAGCACTTTGTGGCACACTATCGACGAGCTGGAACTTTTGCGACATAACGAACCCCTTCAAGGAAACCCTTTAAGTATCGATACTAACAAGATTTTTGTTGCCTGCAAAGGGTTTTGGGCTTGTTCTTGAACAAATATTATGGCAGGTTTTCATCACAAAATTTCACTGAATCACGAGAAAAACTCACTGTGACCACACTTGATTTATGCTAAGCTCCGGTCAGAATCACTTCAGGGAGCGTTTATGTCTGTCAGCCGCACTTTTCAGCCAATCTTATGTCCTAAACTCGCCATTCAACAATTTGGCCTGGTATTACTGAATAGCTGTTTGATCGCCATCTCAGCGCAAATCACCTTACCGTTGCAACCCGTACCAATTACGCTACAAAGTTTCAGCATACTCTTAATCGCCTTTGTATTCGGCTCGCGCGTCGCGACCTGGTCGGTTGCCGCTTATCTACTCGAAGGCGCGATGGGCTTACCCGTTTTTGCCGGGGGCACGAGCGGACTGGCTATCTTTATGAGCCCATCTGCAGGTTATATTTTTGGCTTTTTACCGGCCGCCTTCGTAGCTGGTAAACTGATGGAACAAGGTTTTTGCCAATCCAGAATTCGCATCGCAGCAAGCTTCTTCATTTCAAATTTTTTCATTTATTTTCCAGGTGTTAGCGTATTAAGCTCATTCGTTGGATTGAAAAATGGATTGGCTTTAGGTATCACGCCTTTTCTCGGCATTCTCACGGCTAAGCTTTTTTTATTGATGGCCATTGTCCCTTACTTCTGGAAACGTAAGAGATAAAAAAGGCGCCCATTGGCGCCATTTCTATAGAGCATGAAAGATTAAAAATTACCCTGAAACCAACCACGCATGCGTTTCCATAGCGAAGTTTTACCGCCACGGATAGTCGCAACGCTAGGATCAAAGCGTTGCTGGTGCCCGTAAAGTAAAAGCCCCACGCTGGTGGCATAAATGGAATTTTTGACCACATCCACCAATCCCGTGACTTGCTCCGGCACGCCTAAACGCACAGGCACTTGGAAAACACGCTCAGCCAATTCAATACCGCCCTTAATTTGAGAGGCACCGCCCGTCATCACCAAACCTGAAGGAATTAAGGCATCGAAGCCGCTTCGGCGAAGCTCAGCTTTAACCAGCATGAATAATTCTTCATAACGCGGCTCGCAGATATCGGCCAAGACCTTTTGCGACACCATACGGGGTTTACGGCTGCCCACAGACGGCACTTCGATGTTTTCTTCATCGCTGGCCTCTTCCAGCAAACAGCAGGCATGATCAATTTTAATTTTCTCAGCATGATGCGTGGGCGTACGCAGCGCAATGGCCACGTCATTCGTGACCTGATCACCTGCGATTGGAATGACAGCCGTGTGGCGAATCGCGCCTTCAGTGAACACGGCAATATCGGTCGTGCCGCCGCCGATGTCTATCATGCAGACACCAAGTTCTTTTTCATCTTCGCTCAAGACCGCATAGCTTGATGCCAACTGCTCTAAAATCACATCGTTCACTTGCAAATCGCAACGCTCTACGCATTTAATAATATTTTGTGCGGCACTGACAGCACCCGTCACAATATGCACCTTCGCTTCTAGTCGAACACCGGACATACCCACCGGTTCGCGAATACAATCTTGGTTATCGATAATGAACTCTTGGGGCAAAATGTGCAGAATTTTTTGATCCGCAGGAATGGCCACCGCACGTGCTGCATCGATCACACGATCAACATCAGCTTGTGTGACTTCATTGCCACGAATCGCAACAATACCGTGTGAATTAAAACTTCGAATATGACTGCCGGCAATACCGGTATAAGCCGACGTAATTTGGCAACCGGCCATAAGCTCGGCTTCTTCGACGGCATGTTGAATGGACTGAATCGTGGTTTCAATGTTAACCACCACACCGCGCTTCAAGCCTTTTGACGGGTGGGAACCAATACCCAAAATGTGGACCTTATTGTTTTTGCCCACTTCACCCACAATCGCGACAATCTTCGACGTACCGATATCGATACCGACAATATAATCACGTTCAGCCTGTTTCTTTGCCATTCGTTTGTCCTCGACTCACCGCCATGCCATGCGCGTATCGTAAATCGACATAGCGCCCATCTGCGGCTTTATTGCTCTTAAATACCTTAGGGTACACTGTTACAAATCGCTGCAATCTAGTCAAGACATGCTTGGAGCCGATTTCAATCTGCATGCCGTTGTCCAGCGTTAAGCCCCACTCACCGTCTCCGGCTTGCTTAACCGAGCTGATCACCAACTGCTCTTGGGCCAGTAACGTTTGAAACTGCTGAAACATGGCATAGCTCTGAACCTGGCTTTTATCCGGGCCGTAAAGCTTAACCGTACCTTTGAGCGGTTTAGCCACACTAAACACTTCCCCGAAACGGTTTAAGGCGTATTGATCATTCCATTGAGCCACCAGCTCTTGGGGTTGAACAATAATCGTTAAAGCATCAGGCCAGACGCGCTGAACGGTCACTTCTGACACCCACGGTTCTGCCAAAATTTCTTGAGCCACCTGGTCAATATCTAAACTCAGTAAAGGCCGATTCAGCAAAGGTTTAACCAGGGTTTTAAAGCGATCTTGACGATCCTGCGGCACACCTTCAACGCTGACCTGCTGCACATAATAATGGGTATCAGTGGTCAAAGAACGAACGGTCAAATACGCCAAAGCCAACACCACCACAATGAGCAGTGTCCACAAAATGACTGAGCGTTTTTCCTTAATGGCCATAGTAACAATACACTAATCCTATTGAGTCAATGTACACGCTAAAATGTCTAACACCAAATCTTGGTACGTCATACCCACCGTTTTGGCGGACTTAATCGGCAAGCTGGTGGGCGTCATGCCCGGTACCGTATTGAGCTCGATCAAGTAAAACTCACCTTGTTTGTCACGCATGAAATCCACACGCCCCCAATGGCGGCAACCCAACAGCTCGAAAATCTCTAAACTTAGGCGACCCAAAAAAGCTTCTTCGTCAGCCGTTAAATCATTCGGGCATTCATAAACGGTGCCACACACTGTGTACTTCGCCGTTAAATCATAAAACTCTCGATTGGGCGTGCTGATTTTAATCGATGGCAGCGCACGACCCGCAATAATCGGCACCGTGTACTCTCCACCGATAATCCACTCTTCAATCAACACATCATCATGATAACTGCTGGCTTTTTCAATTGCCGCTTCAAGTTCTTCAATGGCGTTCACGCGTGAAACACCAAAACTGGAACCTTCGTGCACAGGCTTAACGGCCAGTGGAAAATGAAAATCATCCAGTGCGGATAACGTCATACCCTTTTGCCAAAACAAAAAGCGCGGTGTTTTAAAGCCCGCACCTTGCGCGATCAACTTCGTGCGGTATTTATCCATCGCCAACGCGCTGGCGGCGATACCACTACCGGTATACGGAATACCCAAGGTTTCAAGCACAGCTTGAATTTTACCGTCTTCGCCATCGCGGCCGTGCAAAATGACAAACGCACGATCGAATTGACCAGCTTTAAGTTCATCAATACTGTCTTGGCCGACATCAAGCTTATGCGCATCCACGCCAGCATCGAGCAAAGCTTGCAAAACCCCTTGCCCACTGGATAAAGAAATCTCGCGCTCCGTGCTGGTACCGCCCATCAGCACCGCGACTTTGCCAAACGCTTTCACATCACGCATTCACTGTCTCCGCCAAATTTGCTAAGCGCACAGAACATAAACCAATATCACCTGCGCCGGCTAAAATTAACAAATCGCCCTCGCCGACCACACTCGACAACTCATCAAACAAAGCATCTTTTGAGGTAATACGACGAAGTTTAAAGCCAGCGTTTTTATCCGCAATGACACTGGCCAAGGCATCGCTGTTCGCCCCTTCAATCACAGTTTCACCTGCGGTATAGACATTCAACAACAAAAGCTCATCCACAGTTGATAAGACATCGACAAAATCATTAAACAAATCGCGCGTACGGGTAAAACGGTGCGGCTGAAAAGCCATGACCAAACGTTTATCCGGGTATGCACTGCGCGCAGCCGCAATGGTTGCGGCCAATTCGCGAGGATGGTGCGCGTATTCATCGACCATATCGACCATGCCCCGTCCAAAGTCAAACCGACCCAAGCGCTGGAAACGGCGCCCCACACCGGAAAATTGTGTTAATGCTCGCACCATGGCCTCATCACTCACACCCAATTCGGTGCCGACGACAATCGCCGCCAGTGCATTTAAGACATTGTGTCGGCCCGGCATGCTAAATTGTACATTTAAAGGTTCACGATCTTTACGATGAACAGTAAAACAGGTCAAACCGTTTTCGTAGTGTATATCTGTCGCATACACATCGGCTTGATTGCTTAAGCCATACGTTAACGTTGGGCGCGCCACACGAGCGATCACATCGCGCACACCTTTGTCTTCGATACACAGGATAGCCAGACCATAAAACGGCAAGTGATGCAAAAAATCTAAAAAGGTCTGTTCAAGCTTTGCCATATCGCCGCCGTAGGTGTCCATATGGTCTTCATCAATATTTGTGACCACCGTCATCATCGGTAATAAATGTAAAAATGAGGCGTCGCTTTCGTCAGCTTCTGTCACCATATAACGACTCTGACCCAAACCGGCATTCGCACCCGCACTATTGAGTTTACCGCCAATCACAAAGGTCGGATCCATACCGCCTTCAGCTAACACGGTTGCCACCAAACTCGTGGTCGTGGTTTTACCGTGTGTACCGGCAATCGCAATGCCGTAGCGTGAACGCATGAGTTCAGCCAGCATTTCAGCTCGACGCACGATGGGAATGCGCAAATCACGAGCCGTTTGAATTTCCACATTATCGTGCGCAATGGCAGTGGATTGAACCACCACATCCGCACCGTGCACATTCTCGGCTTTATGACCAATATGAATCACGGCACCTTGAGCTGACAAAGCATGCACTGCATCACCCGCGCGCTGATCAGAACCTGAAATCTGATAGCCTTCATTTAATAAGACTTGCGCAATACCACACATACCTGAGCCGCCGATACCGACAAAATGAATGCGTTTGATGCGTTCACAGCCTGGCGCACCCAACAAGGTTTTAAAATGGTTCATAGGTAATCCTGTATTGCATTGAGTAGTTGTTCTTCAGTGTTTTTTGGGCGTATGGCATACGCGCGCGCGGCCATAATATGCAAAGTCTCGCGGTTTTGGCAAAGGGTTTTTAAACGATTTAGCACTACCTCATCATCAAAGCTTTTTTCGGCCACCAGCTCAGCTGCTTCGGCCTTGACTAAACACTGTGCGTTTTTAGTTTGATGATCATCCACCGCAAAGGGCAAAGGAATTAAAAGGCTCGCAACACCGGTGTGCATGATCTCCGTCACTGTCATGGCGCCCGCTCGGGCGATCACCAAATCGGCCCAGGCAAAGTCTTGATCCAATTGATCGCGGTAGGCACTGACCTCAACGTCGAAACTCGCACTAGCATAGGCCGCTTTCACAGCATCAAACGAGGAAGCACCCGATATATGCGCCACCGTAATGGGCGCAGTTCTGGCTAAGGATTCAAACAAAACAGGAAAACGTTGATTGAATATGCGCGCACCTTGACTGCCACCAAACACCAAAACCCGAATCGGCCCCTGGCGTTTGCCATAGCGTTCATCTGGTGATGGTAAACGTTTGAATACATCGCGCACCGGATTACCCACGGTCATCACTTTAGACCCAGAAAATGCGCCCTCAAAGCCTAAAAACACTTTCTTCGCCAATCTGGCCAACAAACGGTTAGTCCAGCCCGCTGCGGCATTTTGCTCATGAAGCACCAAAGGAATACCGAGAGATTTCGCCGCAAGACCACCGGCTGCGCTGGCGTAGCCGCCCATCGCAATGACTAGCGTGGGTTTGATGTGGCGCAGTAAGCGGCGCGCTTGAGAAACGGCTTGAAATAATTGCCACAAGGCATGAAATCGGGCGATGATACCGCCCTGGCGAACCGGGTTTAAATGCAAAAGATGCAGTGGGATATCGGCTTTTGGCACCAAGGTTTTCTCCAGACCACGCTCAGCACCCAGCCATTCGACAGCCACACCCTGCTCACGTAAACGTTTCGCCAAAGCAATACCCGGATAAATATGGCCGCCCGTACCGCCACCTGTGATCACAACCGTCATCGCGCACCCCTCATTGACTCACGCTATAGTAACGTAAGCGCTTGGGCAGCTCAATGAGGCACCAAAAAAGATCAGCGCTCTTTCGCCATGCGGTAACCTTAAGCAACAGGGTACGGCAAGCCTAAGCGCAATACCTTGACAGTGTTAAACAGCTGCGCGGTAAGCAGCGTTCTTATGAATCTCCTGCATCTCCTGACCGTTCCGACCATCCCTAACTGGCGGTTGCGGGGCTGCTGCCGGCTGAGCAGCGGCTGGAGCATCAACAATATGATTTCTAAGAGCTGAAGAAATTGTAGGAGCAAAGAGTTTACTCATGGCTAACAGAACCACACCGGCCGTGTTATAGGAAAAGTTTGGTGTACCACCAAACTGCAGCCGATTACTTTCAAATAAAAGGCTACTACCAGTAATAGAACTTATAATGGAAAATAGAATGATCAACGACCAATTTACAGGATAATCGTACTTTTTCACCTCCGCTGTATTTTCGGTATTGTGTTTTCTTGCGTACATAACCCGACCAAAAACAATAGCCAGAAGCGCAAGAGAAACCACTGAAGCAGCCAACTCTCCCGCTGAAATGAGATCGTTTGATATCCCCTTATTATTGTCGGCGGTCAATTGATCAAAAGCAAAGCCCGCAAGAGTTGACAAGCCATCAGCGACAGCCAAAACCCCAGACCATGTTAACAGTTTGCTCAGCCCGTCCTTAGTCTCTGGTCGCACAAAAAAATACATAAAACTCCCTCTCTATTTAAACAGACCTAGTGAAATACCAAGCGTAGGCAAAACGATAAAGCCAGAAGCTTAAGGAAATATTAAGGAAGCAGGATCAACGCTGTTTCGCCATGCGGTGCTCGGCCATCGGGCCTTCTTGAAACGCTTCGTGATCAATGCGCAAAAGCATGCCCATCACGATACAATCAATGACAATACCGCTGCCACCATAGCTCATCAGTGGCAACGTTAAGCCTTTGGTCGGCAGCAAACCCGAGGTCACGCCCATATTCACAGCCGCCTGGATCGCCATCCAAATCGCAAAACCGTAAGCCATCAGCGCGCCTTCGTTCAAACCGGCGGCCTGTGCACGCCGGCCAATGAGCAGTGAACGCCAAACCAATAGCACGTACAATAACATCGTCGCCACAATGCCAATCAAACCTAGCTCTTCAGCCAAAACCGAAAACAAAAAGTCGGTGTGAGCTTCAGGCAAGTAAAAAAGCTTTTGCACACTGCCACCTAAACCCACACCAAAAATGCCTCCGCGACCAAAAGCGATTAATGATTGTGTGAGCTGGTAGCCGCTACCATAGGCATGCGCCCAAGGATTTAAATACGTGGTTAAACGCTCCAAACGATACGGCGATGAAATCGCAATCACTGCTAACGCTGCAACGATTAATGCCGCCAACACCGCAAAAGGCCAAACTCGCATACCGGCAATGAACATCATGCATAACACGGTCACCGCGACCACAGACAATGCACCAAAGTCCGGTTCTTTTAACAAGAGCACGGCAATAATGCCTAAGATGAAGATGGGTTTCAGAAAGCCAACCATTGTGGTTTTCAATTCATGATTGCGGCGAGTTAAATAACCGGCCATAAAAATCACCATCGCAAGTTTCACAAATTCAGATACCTGCAAGTTCACAGGGCCAACACCGACCCAACGTGTACTGCCGTTGATATGACGGCCCAACCCTGGCACCAACACAACGAGCAATAAAAACAAACCAATGAGCAGCAGCAAACCACTTTTTGCTTGCCAGCGCTCGACCGGGATACGCAAAACATACAGGCCCGCACACACACCGAGCACCACATACACCAACTGGCGCATCAAAAAATGAAACGGTGAATGGTACAAACGCTCAGAAATGGCCATGCTCGCAGAAGACACCATCACCAATCCAAAGAGCAATAAGGCAACGATCGCGAACACAAAATATTTATCGGTATGAAATTGTGGCAAACCCGGCTTTGGCTTTGCTGTGCGAAAATCGCGCTTATAAGGCTTTGACAGACTCACAGAAAACATCACCCCGGTGTTCGTAATTGTTAAACATATCAAAACTCGCGCAAGCTGGCGAGAGCAAAACGCTATCGCCACGGACAGCCGCAAGCTCTGCAGCTTGCACAGCTTCATCCATTGAATTCACACGCACCGTTTTCACCACATCTGCAAACAAGCGCTCAAGCTGATCCGCCACCTCGCCCATGAGAATCACTTCTCGCACATAGCGTTTAACCAGTGGGCGCAAAGGAGAAAAATCCGCACCCTTACCCTGCCCGCCTGCGATCAAAATCAGCTTACCCTTCGTTTTTTCACCCAAGGTTTGAATCGCAGCCAAGGTCGCACCCACGTTTGTGCCTTTGGAATCGTTATACCAAGTCACACCCTGCATTAAGCGCACCCATTCACAACGATGGCGAATACCGCGAAACTTACGCAGAACATCGAGCATCGTGGCAATATCCAAACCCAAAGCATCGCCTGCAGCCAGACAAGCCAAGGCGTTGGCCACATGGTGCCTACCCTCTAAAAACAAGCGACTACTCGGCATTAAACGCTGAGTGCCTTTGGCTAAATAGGTTTTATCGTCATGATCAATTAAACCGAACTCACCTTCTTTGGGCTCATCACAAGCAAAGCTTACAGTCTGCTTGCCAGCAGGCGGCGTGGTCCACGGGTCTTCTCGATTATACACACAGATCTGTGCATGCTGGTAAATGCGTTGTTTCGCGGCTGCATAATCTGCCAAACTGTCATAGCGATCCATGTGGTCTTCGCATAAATTCAAAAACACAGCCACACGCAGTTTTAAGCTTTCTATCCGCTCAAGCTGAAAACTGGACAACTCCAAGACATACAAATCGGGCAGCGTTTCCTGTGCCAAACTGTCCAGCACTGACGTACCGATATTGCCGGCCACAACCACACGCTGACCACACGCTCTGGCCATCTCGCCGATCAAACTCGTGACCGTGGTTTTACCGTTTGAACCGGTGATGGCGACCACGGGGCGTTTTGCCACCCGTGCAAATAATTCCAAATCGCCCAATAGGGTTTTACCCTGTTTTTTTGCCTCAAGCAAAGCGGGCTCTTTCAATGAAACACCCGGGCTGACGATCACCTCATTGGCATCCAGCATGGCATCCAACGAAAAACCGCCTAAAAAAAACGGCGTATTCGGCGAAAGCGCCTGCACTGTCTCAAGGCCTGGCGGCTGATCACGTGAATCCGTAATGGAAAAACTGTAACCTTGACGAAGGCAATACTTTGCCGCTGCAAGCCCAGAAACGCCTAAACCAACAATGCAAAAATCGACCATGGTAAAAACTTTATCGTAATTTTAATGTGGCCAAACCACACAAGACCAACACAAAGGTAATAATCCAAAAACGGACAATCACCTTCGGTTCTGGCCAACCTTTTAATTCAAAATGATGATGGATCGGCGCCATTTTAAAGATACGCTTGCCGCGCAACTTAAATGATCCAACTTGCAACATAACGGACAGCGTTTCAACCACAAACACACCACCCATGATAAATAACACGATTTCTTGGCGCACAATAATGGCAATCACACCCAAAGTTGCGCCCAAAGACAGTGAGCCCACATCGCCCATAAACACTTCAGCCGGGTAGCTATTAAACCAGAGAAAACCCAAACCCGCACCGACTATGGCGCCGATAAACACGACAAGCTCTCCCGCACCGGGCACAAACGGCACATGCAAATATTCGGCAAAATAAAAGTTACCGCTGACATAGGCAAAAATACCCAGTGCTGCGACCACCATCACCACCGGCAGAATGGCCAAGCCATCCAAACCGTCGGTTAAGTTCACCGCATTACTGGCGCCCACCAGCACAAAATACGTTAAAACAAAAAAACCACCGACACCCAACACAACCGGCCAGTGCTTTAAAAACGGCACCACCAAACTGGCATCCGCTGAAGCTTTCACAAAAAAGTATAAATACGCTGCGACTAAAAGCGCGACCACCGACTGCCAGAAAAACTTCCAACGACTGGCCAAACCTTTGGGATTTTTTAACACCAGCTTTCGAAAATCATCGACTCCGCCGATAAACCCATAAGCGAGCATCACCAATAAGCACAAATCCACATAGCGCTCATTGAGATTACCCCAGAGTATTGTCGATAATGTGACGCCCAGCAAAATCATAATGCCGCCCATGGTGGGTGTGCCGGTTTTGGATAAATGCGACTGCGGGCCATCGTCTCTGACGACTTGCCCCACCTTAAAATGGCGAAGCTGGCGAATAATGCGCGGCCCAACGAACAAGACAAAAAACAATGCCGTCAGACTTGAGAGAATCATGCGCAGCGTTAAATAATGAATCACTGAGAAAAAATGACAATAGTGTTCCAACCACTGTGCCAACCAAAGTAACACGACTACCCCTCCAATGCTGCGCTCACACAGGCCGCGTCACTAAAGGCATAACGCGCATCACCTATGATTTGATAGTTTTCATGGCCTTTGCCGGCAATCAACACAATATCACCTGCTTTTGCCTCATGAAGGGCGAAAGCAATAGCCTCACGGCGGTCTAACATCACTGACGGCTTCAAACCCGAAAACCCGGCTAGGATATCAGAGACTATCGCCTCTGGCGACTCCCCCCGGGGGTTATCGTTCGTCAAAATCACCACATCAGCCTGCTTTTGTGCAATCGCCCCCATCAAGGGACGTTTGCCGGCATCGCGATCCCCCCCGCAACCAAACACGCAGTACAAGCGGCCTTGTGTAAATTCACGCAAAGCGGTCAATACAGAAGATAGCGCTTCTGGTGTGTGCGCATAGTCAACCACTGCCAAGGGTTTACCTTCGACTTGAAACACTTGCATACGACCCAAAGGCGGTTTTAAAGATGGAATGAGTTCGCTGAGTGTTTCGCCTTCGAAACCGAGGGACACCAAGGCAGTGATCACCGACAATAGATTGTAAAGATTAAAACGGCCTATGAGCAGGGTGCGTGATGCAAAGCGCTGAGTGCAGCCTTCAAACTCAAAGCGCTGCGGCAGCGTTGCCAAGTTTTGTAGACTGAGTTTCGCGTCGGCTTCACGATCCAAACCATATCGCAAAAGTCTAGGCCCGTTCTTTGGCCAAGCCTCTATCCATTCGTGCCCGATCTCATCATCGACATTGATCACGGCAAGCTGCATGGGGCAATCAAAAAATGAGCGCTTAGCGTTAGCATAGGCCTGCATGGTGCCGTGGAAATCCAAATGATCGCGGCTTAAATTCGTAAAAATGCCTACAGCAAATTGCACACCGCGCACACGGCCTTGCACCAAACCGTGCGATGACACTTCCATCGCCACGTAATCCACACCGGCATCCACATACTCGGCGAGCTTAGCCTGAAGCTCAAACACGCCCAGTGTCGTGAGTGGTGACTCGATTAAATCCGGCCAAATGCCGTTGCCCGCCGTACCCAACACCGCCGATTTCTTCCCAAGGTGGGTCAATGCTTGTGCCAGCAAGTGACACACCGAGGTTTTACCGTTCGTGCCTGTGACACCGAGCACTTTAAGTTTTTGACTAGGGTCATCATACAAACGACACGCAATATCAGCCGCCTGCTCAATTAAACCCGGACATTCAATGATCGCAGATTGTTTTTCCAAAGCCTGCTTGGGGTCAGCCATCACACACAACGCGCCGCGATTTATCGCATGCGAGCTGTAACGTTTAGCATTCTCTGCATTCGGCGTTAAGCAAATAAACACATCGCCCGGCTCAACCAAACGGCAATCCGTTTTGATTTGCGACAATGCCACATCGTGATCGTGTTCAAACACTTGTTGAAACAGTTGGCTGAGTTTCACAGTAAAATCCGCTTAGGTTCACAGCGTTTAGCCGTGCGCAATTTCGCGAGGGATTTGCGTTGCCGGGGCTTGTGGAGGCAGGATGCCGGAACAGAGCGGCCAGGATGGCGAAAAGCGTCCCCGGCAAGGCAAAGCCGGAGGGAAATATTCAGCACGGCGAAAAAATCAAACGTATCTTTCATAAGTTTAAACTCTAAAATGCCGCAATCGCACACCGCTTAAAAATAAGGCCAGACCATAAATGAATAGCGCAGCAAACACACATTCTGTTAAATGTTCAGCTTGTGCAGGCCAATGCCAAACTAACCATTGCGACATCGCAGGTGTTAAGAAAAACAAAGCGGCGATCATGATCGCATTGGCCACAAACAATTGAAGAAAAAATTTCGCCCAACCGGCTTGCGGGGTGTAAATGCCGCGTTTTAGTGCGAACACCAACAAGCAACCGGCGTTGATAAAGCCTGAGATCGAGGTCGCCAGCGCAAGACCCGCGTGCGCCAGCGGGCCGATCAGCGCAAAATTTAGCCCCATATTGCACAGCATCGAAAAGGCCGCGACTTTCACCGGAAATTTAATGTTTTGCCGTGCATAAAACGCGGAAGCCAACACCTTGACCAGCATAAACGCCTGCACGCCCACGGCAAAGGCCATCAAGCTTCGCGTGGACATTAGTACATCGTGGTGCGTGAACTTACCGTGACCGAACAAAGTCGCGATCATGGGACCCGCCAACATTAGCAAGCCAATTGAGGATGGCACACCAATGAGCAGCAGCAGGCGCAAGGCCCAATCAAACGTTTGATTGTAGCGCTCTTGATCTTGACTAGCCGCACCGCGCGACAAATACGGCAAAATCACAGTGGCAATGCCCACGCCAAATACGCCCAAGGGAAAGTTCATCAAACGTTCAGAAAAATACAACCACGTCACGCTGCCTTTTGGCAAGAACGAAGCAAAGACAGTATCAATTAACACGCTTAACTGAGCCACCGACACGCCAAACAAAGCCGGCACCATGAGCTTTAATACGCGCCTCACATCGGGATCATGCAAACGCGGGTTGGGCATCACCAGCAAACGCTTTTGCCACAAAAACGGCAGCTGAAAGAAAAACTGAGCAATACCGGCTGCCAACAAACCCCAGGCTAATGCTTCGACCGGTATCGCAAAATGTGGCCCCAAATACACGGCGGCTAAAATCAAACACACATTAAACAACACTGGCGTAAACGAAGGAATACCATAGTTGCCATACGTATTAAGCACCGCACCAGACAGGGCGACCAGGGAAATAAATAATAAATACGGCGCGGTAACACGCAACATGTGCGTGGACAGCTCATAGCGCACACCGTCCCAATGGAAGCCTGGCGCAAATAATGAAATCAACAGGGGTGCGCAGAAAAAGAAAATAATCACTGTGATCACCAGCGCGACCGTGAGCACACCACTCATATGCGAGATAAAGGTTTTAACGTCGTCCAAGCTGGTTTTGGTTTGCTTTTCAGCCAGCACCGGCACAAAAGCTTGAGCAAAGGCGCCTTCGGCGAACAAACGGCGCATAAAATTGGGCAAGCGAAAGGCGATAATAAAGGCATCAAACGCAGGGCCCGCGCCAAAGGCTTGCGCCCAAATCATGTCTCGCACAAAACCCAAAATGCGCGAGAGCATGGTATTGCCTGAGACCAAAGATGTGGAGCGAAGCAAGCCGCGTTTTTTCACGGACGCAGTCCACTATGATTTTTAAGGGTGTTCAAAGCCACACAATAAACCGTAATATTCAACGCAATTAACAACACAATGGATGTGAGCAAATGCGCGCCAGGAATACCGGCCAAAGCGTATTTAAACGAGGCGACGATGTAAAAAATCGGGTTGAAGTGTGTGATCACTTGCGCCCAATGCGGTAATAAATCCACCGAATAAAACACACCGCCCAAATACGTTAACGGGGTTAACACAAAGGTTGGGATAATGGTCACACTATCAAAGGACTTGGCAAAAATACCATTAACCAAACCCAGTCCCGCAAAGAACAAAGACGTCAGCACCATAATGAACAAGCTTAAGAAAATATGCGCCACAGTAAAATGCACAAAAAACAGCGAAACGATAAACACCAAAACACCCGCGATGATGCCGCGCAACATCGAGCTCGCTAAAAAACCACAGAGAATCGCATTGTTTGACATCGGCGACATCAACAACAGCTCAATACTGCGCTGAAATTTCGATGAGAAAAACACGAAGGAGCCATTACTGTAAGCGCTTGTGATCACTGGCATCATGATCAGACCTGGCACGATGTAGAGAATATACGGCGTACCGCCCATGTGCCCTAAGCGTGAGCCAATTACCCGACCAAAAATCATAAAATACAAAAACGAAGTCACCACGGGCGGCAAAAACGTTTGAATCCAAATACGCTTAAGGTAGCGATCCACATCGCGCATCACCAAGGTTTTAATGCCGAGCCAAGTCGCTTTATTAAACATTTGTAGAACCCCCTTGAGCTGTAAGTTCAAGAAAGACTTGCTCCAGGCGGTTTTCAGTCGGCGCAATCGATTCGACCACAATATGCTTAGAAGACAAGGCTGCCACCAAATCATTCAAACTCTCGCCTTTGCTCACCACCGCTTCCAAGCGGTGTTCATCACGCAAGCTCACCCCATGAGGCAAAGCCTGAGAAAGATCACCGGCCACATCCAAGACATACCGCTGCTGGCAAACACGCTGGGATAACTCACGCTTGGGAATATCCATCACCACTTCACCATGGTTAATAATCGCAATTTGGTTACACAAACGCTCGGCTTCTTCCAGATAATGCGTGGTTAAAATGATCGTTAGCCCGTTTTTATTTTGTTCTTCCAGATACTCGTACAAACCGCGACGAAGCTCGATATCCACACCGGCCGTCGGCTCATCCAGAATCAATAATTTCGGCTCATGAATCATGGCCGCCGCAATCATCACACGACGCTTCATACCGCCCGATAAAGCACGTACCACGGCTTTGCGTTTTTCCCATAAACCAAGCTGCTTTAAAACTTTTTCCGCACGCGGTTTCGCGATACGTGTAGGCACGCCGTAAAAACCCGCTTGCTGCATGATGATATCCATCACACGATCGAAAATCGGCAAGTTAAATTCTTGCGCGACCACACCCATTTGTCGGCGCGCTTTAGCCGCATCACGGTCAATATCCACGCCCATAAGTAACACCTTGCCACTGGTTTTTCGCACCAAGGATGAAATGATACCAATGGTTGTGGATTTTCCCGCCCCATTCGGGCCTAAAAGCGCAAAAAAATCACCTTGCTTTACGTGAAGATTGATACCCTTGAGTGCTTTCGTGCCGCTGGCATAGGTTTTTTTGAGCGTTTGAATATCGAGTGCCAAAGTCATGCGTCATCACCTTCAGAGGGTTTCACGGCTTTTGATTTTTTTGTTAAATTTAAAAAATATAATGCCGGGCCTGAGCAAGCGTACGCACCAAAGACGATAAACAACACCCCTGGCGGCTCAAGCGCGACCATGACAAAGGCCAACACCATGAGCAACACAACCATGAAGGGCACTTTGCCCTTGAGGTTCAGTGACTTGAAGTTTGAATAGCGCACATTGGACACCATCAACAGGCCCATGGCGATATTTAAAGCGCCAAGCAGTCCGCACAGCAGCGAATTATGCCAACCTAAAAAATCGAGCAGCCAAATGCTTGACGCAATCACCGCCGCCGCCGATGGACAGGGCAAGCCATAGAAATAGCGCTTATCAAATTGTGCCGTGCTGGAGTTAAACCGAGCTAAACGCAGCGCCGTGGCCGCGCAATAGAAAAAAGCACACAGCCAGCCCAGCTTACCCAAATAATGCAAGCCCCAACTGTAGCTGACCAAGGCCGGCGCCACACCAAAGCCCACCAAATCGGACAAACTGTCGTATTGGGCACCGAAAGCACTGTGCGTGCCGGTCATGCGCGCCACACGCCCGTCAAAACCATCGGCAATCATGCCAATGAAAATGGCGATCGATGCCACATCAAACATGCCTTTCATGGCCGCCACGACGGCATAGAAGCCGGCGAACAAGGCAGCCGTAGTGAATAAATTAGGTAATAAATAGATACTCTTGGCTCGCCAAGCGTCGTTTTTTTCTTCTGGGGTATCGGTCATTCACGCCACTCTACTGATCCGTTGAAAGGCGCTCACTATACCAAACTTTAGGGGCGAGTAAAATATGATTAGCCCAGGCAATACAGGGCGCCAAAGAGCATCACTGCACTGACCATAATACCCAAAAACAAGCCCGCTGAAAGAGAAATCGCTAAACCTCTGGCCATGACGGTTTTCCTTATTGTTATTGACCAGCCTAAATTTTAGGCAACAAAGCTTAAGGAAATCTTAATTTGGGTCATTTTTTGACACCTTTGAAAGCTACCCTATAATCTAGCAATCATTACCACCACCAGGACCCATCATGAAAACCCACAAAACACGTCAACTTCTTCTTGCCACTGTGCTCACCACACTACCGCTGATGAGCATGGCAGCCGACAATACTCGAGCAATGAACCAGACAAGCACCTTCGGCAAGGGTTACTCTGTTGAACTCGTTGCAGGACAAAAACCCTACACTTACTACGACAAGAAAACAAAGAAAAAAGTCACAGAACAGTTTTACACTGAAACCGTGAAGATTTTGAAGAACAACGTGGCTGTGGGTGAAATTAGAATGGAGCCGAAATTCGAGAAAGATGGCCACTTCGCTTATGTGCAAACAACACTAGGCCCCAAAGGTCAGGTCCTGGACCAACAACAAACAAAAGCCATGGATAAGCGCTTAAGCAAAAGCGATGTTGATGTATCAATCACAGGTGATGGTGGCTCAGATAATGCCTTACTCAACGTTAGCCTGCCGACGAAAAAACCCGGCAACACGATAAGCACCTTTGTGGACCCACAAAACCCAGGTAACTATGGTGAAAACACAAACACCAAAGGCTCACAAGGCACTTATGAATCTGGGACACAATGGGGCCCGAACGACAACCCGGGTTATTCTGAAGACGGTGACGCGCAATCAGATCTAGATGCCGCCGCCAGCAGTTATTAACACCAGCAACGCAAATAAGCCGGGCAACAACCCGGCTTTTTTCTGAAAAATTTGACGAGCGAAAAAATCACCTCAACGCAGCAAACTGCTCTCGCATGGCAGCGCTTGAGATATGGCAGTTTTCGGGGTTTTGTAAAAACCGAACCAACTCATCAGACGTACCACGGAAAAGCTCTTTTTGAGAGTGATCCCGATAAGTCGCACGAAGAACCCAAATGCCATTACCTTCCGCACAGTACTCTAACTTTTCTTCACCAGGTAAACTGCGTTTTCTACCATACACACGACTACCTTCTGGTAAGGCATTAGCCAAATTAGCCAGCTGCGATGACAAAAAATGACTATCACCCCCGCCGTCGTTCATTAACACAACAACCTCCCTTGCAACATGGGAAGCAAGACCGTTGCGATAGCACGCTTTAATCAAAAACTGAAAATCAAACATGTCTCGAGAAACGAACTCATTACCTAAAGCTAAAATCAACAAAGGCTCATTGTCTTCAAGACCACTAAAGTCCATGTTACGGGTATATACAACAAAAGAAACAGAGGAAAAATGACTGGCAGCCAACCCTTTATCTTTTGCCCTTAAAAATAAAATCCTCATTGTTGATAGCCTCCTCGGTTCATAAAGCTAGGGCCTGGATTAGAGCTATCAGGATTTTTTTTAAGCTCTTGATCGATCCGGCTTTCAACACGTTTTAGCATTTGCATCGTACGCGATTCCCCACGCAGCACCAATCTGCGTGTTAAAAGTCTATTGCTCTGAGCGGTTTGAACAATTGCCTTCAACCTATTCATTGCTTCTTTCCGATCACCGCTCATATCAAGTGTCTCAATTTTTGCTTTTAGCTCTCCCAACTTTTCAAGCTTATAGTTTTGAGCACGACTAATGAGGCCACGCTTCCTTTCCGCAGAGATTTCACTGATACGCGCTTCAATTAGCATCACAGCAAATGATACAACCTCGAAATATGCGTCTACCCTTTTAGTGAGCTCTGAGTCTGCTCGCCGACGATACTTGGGATTTTTAGCAAGCGCCTTGCCAATATCGCCAGAGATTGCATCAACACCCCGCTTTTGAGAAGTTCTCATAGCAGCATCAAGCCTGGGCTTTAAATCCTCAACAAAACGACGCGTTGAGTCATTCAAACCTTCCGTTGAGGCTTTTTGATCAAGGTAGGCTACAAGACGCCCTGCTCTGTGATAGGTGTTACCAAACTGCTGCGAAGCAAATGGGTTCGAAGAGCTTACAGCATTAGCACTAAGCTTAAAGGGCGCATCAAGATCAGCAAACGATGCAAGCACCGTCTCAGGGTACTTTTCATCGATAACTTGCTTCGCTGACCCAACCTCATTTTCCAGCTTCGTGATAGCTGAGACTACCTTTTCAAGGGCTGATGTTTTAGACCCAAGCTCAGGTGAGTCCGGCATTAGCATTTCAAGCTCATTTTCAATCTCATAGCGTTGTGTTCTAAGCTGCCTTAATTCAGCCTCCATGACGCCAAGCTTACGTTTAGCGTCATCAAACTGCCTAAGAGAATCAGCGCCATCGATTTTACGAGCAGTAACGGCTATTTCGTCTTCATACCGGCGAAGTATAAAATCCCTCACGTCGTTAGCATCCAAACTGACAGATAAGGATTTTGACGTTACCGCGCAAACAGTGATATTGTCATAGCCCCTTTGACGAAAGCCTTCAGCAACCTCACGAGCGTAATTAGTACCGGAAATAATAAGCCCCACACCGCAGGCAAAAATATCAAGGGTTTTTTCAACACTTTTATCATTTTTTGGCAACCAGTGTAAAGCAAGAAAGCCCGCAAGCTCATCCGGATGCAGACGGAAAGCTGTGCTAAATCTGTCAGGCGAGCCATGCCCCACTAGCGTCAAATGATCAGCCTTAGACCAAGAATAATTCGGAGCTTCAGAAACAACGGGCAGACTAGTCTGAACATGCACCTCAACACTTTCAAGCTGCTTTGCCCAATCGTTGGCGATACTCGTCACTAGATCATCGGTATCAAACGCAACGATAGCGCGGCTTCCTTCTTTTCGGTTATTCACTCCTGCCAAGAAAACACCTCTTTAAAATAATAAACTTCCTGCTCATTATAACGCCTTAGGCCGTTTTCACCACCCTCACCCGCGCCACTTTACGGTGCTGCACTGAAATCACCTCAAGCTCATAGCCGGCCACAGTGACCTTATCGCCTTGCTTAGGAATCGCTTGCAGTTTTTCTACGACTAAGCCGCTTAAGGTTTTGGCTTCGCGGATCGGCAAGGTCCATTGCATGAATTTATTCAGCTCACGCAAATAGACATTACCATCGACAATGTAAGCATCACCCTCAATCGGCGTAATGGACTGCTTGATCGCGGCCACATCGCTATCGAGCTCGCCCACAATCTCTTCCAAGATATCCTCGAGTGTGACCATGCCTTGAATATCGCCGTATTCATCCACCACCAAGGCACTACGACGTCGGCGGCCCTTAAACTTGCTTAATTGCGTGATCAACGGTGTGCCTTCGGGAATAAAATAGGAAGGGTGCAAAGCGCGCACCAACGTTTTTTTCGTAAAACGGTTTCGCCCTAGCAAACGCAGCGCATCGCGCAAATTTAAAATACCAAGCACATTGTCAAGATTATCGCGATACAAGGGGAAACGAGTGTGCTCAGCGCGAATCAAGGTTTCGATAATCGCCGCTTTGGATTGGTTTACATCAATGCCGATAATGTGCGAGCGCGGCAACATCACATCTTCCACTTTGATTTTATTCAAATCCAAAATACCTAAGAGCATGTCTTTGGATTTGCCGTACATCGCATCGGGGGATTCATCCACCACGGTGCGCAGCTCGTCGGGATCCAAACTTTCTGCGCCCTCAGAGTGACCTTTAACGCGAATGCGAAACAGCCCCAAGAAACCATTCACAATCGTGTTGGCCAACCACACGATCGGGTAAATCAACCACATCACCCAGGTCAGCGGCAGAGAATAAAAAAAGGCCAAACGGCTGGGGTACATGGCCGCCACAGTCTTCGGCGCAATCTCTGCAAAAATTAACACCACCAAGGTCAGTAATATCGTGGCGACCACAATACCGGCGTTGCCAAACACATACACCGCCAAGAAAGTTGCTAAGCTCGACGCCAAAATATTGGCAAAAGTATTACCGATGAGAATCACCCCGAGCAGACGATCAGGTCTTTCCAGGAGTTTTTCCACACGCTTGGCCGCACGATTACCTTGCTTGGCCAAATGGCGCAAGCGATAGCGGTTAAGCGCCATCATGCAGGTTTCAGAACTTGAGAAAAAACCCGAGATAATCACCAGCAGCACAATCGCCACCAGCAATGTCATCACCAACCCCATGTGTACCACAAGCCACGCCCCCAATGAACTGCACTCATGATGGCACAAATGTTGCCCGGATTGAACCCCATTCGCATTGCAGTCAAAAGCTCAAACCGGTAGAATGGCCTCATTTTTCAGCCAAGAGAGCCGCACCATGTTCGATAATTTAAGCCAACGCTTAAACCAGACCGTCAAATCCCTCACTGGCCGTGGCCGTTTAACCGAAGATAATATCAAAGATGCCTTGCGCGAAGTGCGCGTTTCACTCATCGAGGCCGATGTCGCCCTACCGGTGGCCAAAGACTTTATCGAACGTGTTAAAGAAAAAGCCTTAGGCGAAAAGGTGATGCAAAGCCTCACCCCGGGCCAGGCGCTGATCAAAGTTGTTAATGACGAACTGACTGAACTCATGGGTGGCACGCAGGCTGACATTAATTTCAACGCCGCCCCACCTGTCGTCATCCTCATGGCCGGCCTTCAAGGTTCGGGTAAAACGACCACATCCGCCAAGCTCGGTCGTTTTTTGAAAAATCAGTATAAAAAATCCGTGCTAGTCACGAGCGCGGATATCTACCGCCCTGCGGCGATCAAACAGCTCGAAACGCTCGCGAATGATTTAGACCTGCATTTTGAGCCCAGCGAAACCAGCGAAAAGCCTTTGAAGATTGCTGAGCGCGCCATCGCGCGCGCTAAACGCGAACAAATCGATGTGGTGATTGTCGATACAGCCGGTCGCCTGCATATCGATCACGACATGATGGATGAAATCAAAACGCTGCATAAAGCCATCAAACCCACGGAAACCTTGTTCGTGGTCGATAGCATGACAGGTCAGGACGCGGCCAACACGGCTAAAGCCTTTAACGACGCCTTAGAAATCACCGGCGTGGTGCTCACCAAAATTGATGGCGATGCTAGAGGCGGTGCTGCTTTGTCTGTGCGTCAAATCACAGGCAAACCGATTAAATTCATCGGTACCGGTGAAAAAACCGACGCCTTTGAAGTGTTCCACCCCGATCGTATTACCTCTCGCCTTTTAGGCATGGGTGACGTGCTCTCTTTAATCGAAGAAGCCGAACAGAAAATCGATAAAGACAAAGCGCAAAAAGCCGCGAAGAAATTTAAAAAAGGTAAAACCTTTGACCTGCAAGATTTCTTAGAACAGATGGAACAAATGGAAAAAATGGGCTCCATGAGCTCGCTGATCAGCAAACTGCCCGGCATTCCTAACATTGACCCTGAGCTAGTCAAACAACAACTCAGCGATAAAAAGTTCGCGCGCATGCGTGCCATTGTGCATTCCATGACACCCAAAGAGCGTCGCTTTCCGGATGTGATCAACGGTTCACGTAAAAAACGCATCGCCACGGGTTCCGGCACGGAGGTGCAAGACGTTAACCGCTTGCTGAAGCAATTTTCTCAAATGCAAAAAATGATGAAAAAGCTCAGTAAAAAAGGCGGCGCCATGAAAATGATGCGCCAGATGCAAGGCATGATGGGGCAAGGTGGCGGCATGCCACCGATGGGCGGCGGCGGTTTTCCGTTTTCATGATCGAAACCCGGGTTATCGCTTCGCTCAACCCAGACTGCATTTTATCGCTAACGTCATTGCGAGCGAACGTCAGTGAGCGCGGCAATCTTTTGAATCAACCTGGAGATTGCTTCGTCGCTACGCTCCTCGCAAAGACGGTTGCTACCCAAGATTGCCCCCTAACTTTTTTTGTTAAGCTCTTCGCGATAAACATAAAGAGATCTTCTACTCAATTAATGCTAATCAATCAAACACGGGGGTGCATTTTCTTTTCTGGATACCCTAGCCCATTTAAAAATAAGATTTTTCCACTATGACAAAAATACAAACCTGCCTTACTCACGAATTTGACCATTCTGAAATAGCAAAACTTCTTGCAGGTGTCACTGCACCTATGTATACCAGAGGCACCTCTTGGGAGGGTGGAAACACGAGGATTGCTTTAAAACTCTGGCGTTTGTTTTTGGTAAACTTATTAGAAGAACGCATCGAGGCGCCGGCGCAAGGTTTTTACGAAAAATTAGGAAAGCATTATTCTAATATAAAAACAGCGGTACAAAATATTCAAACAACAGAGGAAATCGCGCACCAGCTCGCTTTCGTCCAACAAAGCCAACCAAGAGAAAAGAAAAGATTTTTTGAAAAAATGATGGAAAACATCAGGGAGGAAGTGAAAAAGCTAAAAGATGGAGATAAATTAATTATACCAACAGGGTATAGCCTCGTTGGCTTGCCGGGTCATACGATGCTTGCCAGAATTCAAAAAACTGGCGGCACTTTTTCGATTGATTATTTAACCACTGGGGCGGGCCTTGAGCAAGGTGAGCGAGTTATTTTGGGAAGTGAAATTTATGCAACACCCTGGGTTTCGAGAGTACAAAACATATTGCCTGATGCGCTTTGGGAATATCTTTCTTCAGAAATCAAATGCTATCCGTCGAGTTGTTTTTTTTCAACTAAAGAAAGGACTCACCTGTTTAAAACTTATCTTGTTCCACAGATCCCGGAAATTTCTTCATTATTCAAGTTCGAATATGATGACTGCCTATCACCAAGCGAGCTTACTGAGCTAAAAAATAGCGATCATCCAGGTGTTACTTCATATGCACTAATGAACTTTTCCGCTCAGGATATTCAAACATTAAAAACACTCACCGAAACACTACAAAAAACATTAAACAATCAGCAAGAGGCCTTGTTTAAAAGAATTCAGGCTATTAACATTAATCGTAATGACTATAAAACGATGGCCTTTACCCCTGAAGAAGCCGGGCTTCTTAAAGAGTTGCTAAACGAAAGCCGCCTTTACTCTCTCAGCCAAAAAATCGTTCATATCAAGTGTGAAAAGGTTGAAGCTTCGCATGATCAATTTGACCAAGCTGACTCTGCTTCCGCATTAATCGAAGGAAGAATCACTCCACAGTTCTCAGGAAATTGTTGGTATCAAGCTATTGAAGCTTACTATTTTTCAGAGGTTTTAAGCGCTGACAGGGAGTGCTTCGAACAAATTTTATGGCTGCTAAAAAAACAATTGTTGGCAGAGGCGTTTAACATCTTTCAAGAGAGCCAAAAAGCAGAGAATACGCATGATGGACAGGTTAGCCAGGAGACGCCTGAAGAAGCACCATTTTTTTTACTCAAAAGCTCCTTAAAACAATTTTTTCTGGAAACTAAAGCGCTTTATACAAATAAAAAAATATCAGCAGAAGTTTATCAAGACACCGTGGCCTGGTTAAACAGGAATGCTATCAAGGTGTTCAATAAAGAGCTCGATTTTCTGGAAAACACTAACATTGCGCCCACGACACCGCCACAGCTTCCCTCCTATGTTGACGTAATACAATTTCCTCAAGAAGTGCTCAGGGCTCCTAGCGCCCCCTCTTTGCCTTTTTACCCCACCTTTTCAGATTTGTCTCCAGAGAATTTACACCGAAAATTGCAGGAAATAACAGCTTGTCGAGAAATTTTAAGCAACCAACTTTCAGATAACGCCCAACATCTTCAGCACATTCTTTTGGCTGATTTTTTTCGCGCACTCCCAGCGCCCATCAAGGGTGATGAACATGATTTTTGGGCAAAGGTTCCGGAAAATAACCTTGCTGAGATTGAAGTGCTTTTATTTGAGCTAATACTAAGTGACTACCAATTTTTTTCCGCCCGCATTAGTTTGTTAGTCAAAAAGTATACGGGATTATCCGCGCTACAGATCGCACCACTCATTAACCAATACATCATTTTTGTATCAGCTTATGCCGTATTAGTGCGTCTAAACTTGCGCGAAACAAGCCCACTGAGTCAATATCTTAAAGAGGGTGTATTTTTCATCCTTATCGAAACCGATCAAGACCCACGCTCACTTCAATCTTTCTTGGCAAACTTTTCTGCAACTGATGCCCCCCTAATCAAACGTTATCATCAATCACTATATTTTTTACAAGCTTTAAGCGAAGGAAACAGCCGGCCTGTATTTAATTTTTCCAATGAAACCTCACTTAAACAAGAAGACCTTGCAACGAACTTAGATCTTCGGATGCTGACTAATTTTCACGAGACATCAGTTATCAAATCACTGGGCGATTTCTTTGGCAATCTACATACGGTAGCCATTACAAAAGAAGACACGCCTCAACCCCGTTATGCACGATTATTATATTTATCCTTGATGGTTAAACAAGGATTAAAGCATGATCCAAGCGGATCGTTTTTCATCCATGGACGCTTCTTTTTTTTAGACAAACTGAGTGGTTTATCTCCGAATCTTTTGTTAGGTTTAAAACAAGAAAGCACAGAAAATCGCAAAATCGATGCCGTTGCGTTTAAAATTATTCCGCGTCGTTTTTCCTCTAGATTAGTTATAGATAAAGATCTTCCACCTGAAAATCAAACCATTCTGGACACGTATCGCCTGGCAGGACAAGAAATCAGCCTGCCGCACAGCCTGCATTTAGAGCTCCAACAACTTCGGCAGGAGCCAAATCTTCAGATGGTAAGACTATTAAATTTTCTTAAATCGCACCCTATTGCTTGTGAAAATGTTAGGCTATTAGAGTACCTATCCGCGGTTTTCTCAGAAATTCGCCAACCGATTTTAGCGACGGGTGAACACCCCGGTCTCTTAGCACAAGAGCTTTCTTTATCCACTGCTTTCTTACCGTCTCTGCATGATTTTCTTGAGAACGTCTTAGATGATTTTTCTCAAAACAGTCGCCATAGAGAAATTTATCGGCAGTTCCTGTGGTGGCTAAAAGTCACGCTGGATCAGATCGAAAAATTAAAAGCTTCTTCGGGTGACGATATTAGAAATTTTCACGCGCTTGCGCTCTGTCAGGTTCAGAAAATTTCCAGATTTTTAGAAGACGAACGATTGTCAAGTTCTGAGCGAATGAGCTTCCTGATTGATCAACTGGCTCTGTTGGTTTATGCGGGATCATATCAAGAAATTTATTTGAAACGAGTCGAGATTCAAGCTTTAGAAGTAGGCAATATCGAGCTTGGCTTAGAAGAAAATCTCACTATAGTCACCGTCATGCATGAGTTTTACCAGCAGCATTTCGATTTAAATGTGGAGCTTAAACCCTTAGTTTTGCAATTATTATCATCTTTTTTTGGCCCAGATGCGCGGTTTAATATTAGGTATAATGAAAGCGAACCACATGAAACCTTATGCGAATCATTAACCGAGAGCGTTCCCTCGTGTGAGTTTGACTCGCGCTCTGGGCGCTTCACAAGAAATCACCTTCCTTTTGGACAGTTGCCCCAAGAAATTTCAACACACACAGACTATTTGCGGTTTTTTGAACATCGCCCACATATGCTCATTGCCCCTGCGCAAAGCTTTCTTGATGGGGAAATTTTAATTTACTCAGACCAACGTTATACTATTTATTATTTTCCCAAAGTGAGCCAATTTTTTAATAAAATCCAAAACTATCAATATGTGTTAGCGCTCACTCATCTCAAAGAACCCCTAAAACCTGATGAAGAAAAAAATATCTTAAAACTCCTTTGGAATAATGATGACCTATATCAGAGCACACTTCCTTGGAGTGAAAGGCGCAGGCATTATAAATCAGCGTTACGAAAAAAATTTATCAATGATCATTTATATAACCTACCCATCTCGATTCAGGAGTTAATTACTTTTAAGGCCAATAAAGGGCTGATTATTCAAGAGCGTCAAAGAAAAGACATTTGGCAGGTCATCCCTCACTCAGTCATTACACAAAGTCGATTACCCCCTTCGTTAAAAAGCGGATTTGAATATTTTGCTGTGCGTAAGGCCGACGGAACGAAGGAGGTTCGATTTGTCTCAACCATGGGAGGAGAAAACTTCGTTGCTTTCTTTTCTGAGGTGAGCCCGAATATTTCAGAATCACGAGCATTGGGTCTTGAACGAGACCAACATTCCCTTGATCAAGACATCCAACGTATATCAATTGAAACAGAACATTTGTTGTCAGGCGAAAAAGGCAATTCAAACGTCGATGTTTATTTTGTTGACGAAAACGGGAAGCCTGATGGGTCTGCCATCCAATCCGAACCTCATGCTTTGTTTAGAAACTTTTGCCCGGGCGAAGGGATTTATCATGCGAAACGTATGTATTTCCCCCACCTTGGATTACGGTTCACGGTTACACAGCAAGATAACGAAGAAATTGTAATTTTAAATCACCCCTATTTTTCAGAGGCATTAACGGTCTCGAATCAGCAAGAATTTCGAACTCTTTTCCGAACTTTTACTAATTATCTCGTCGTAAAAAATACAACAGGAAAATATTATGTATTAATGCCAGATGATTCGATCAAATCAACTAGCTATACAGGTCAAATGCAATTAATTCAATATGACCCAATCTTTGCACTTGCAGATTTCAGACCAAATTATGTAACGCATTTACAAGCCATCCTAACTAATCTTTGGCATCCAGAACGTGACTATATTTACCGAGGTACAGTTGAAAGAATCTTAGCCATCAATATTCATGAGTACAGCCAAAATCAACTTTATCAAAACCTAGGTTTTACATTTGATGAGATATACTGGCTTAAGTCGCTGTTAAAAAGAAACGGATATGAAAAGTTAAGCAATGAACTCAAGTTAATAAGCTCCCCGCCAAAAAAAAGGGAGTTTTTTGCTTACTCACTTAACAGTGATCACCAGTTATTTCATAAAGCTCACGATATAAAAGCGTTATTTCACTTGTTTGCCATCTATTTAGCCGATCAGCAATACTTTGAAGCAAATAGGCTTTTGGTCTATTTACATCAGGATAGACCCTGCATTAGTACCGAAGCGCTTCCTTATTTCACAAGACTCTTTCAGCAACCTTTTTCAACTCTCATGCAGCCAGAAGCAATAACCTTGCGCCTAAAGCTTTATCTTGTTTATTTCAACCAACAATCACTCATTTCTCTTCATTCATTTAACTACAAGCACCAACATGAATTTGACCAAAAATTAGTAGAGGCTTATTTAGCTTATATTGATTCAATCACTTATATCTCAACCGACTTAAAACTCAGCGCGGAAGAAGAGCTCTTTTTGTTAACAACAATGCGTAAAGCTTCTATTTTATTACTTCAAAATCCTATGCTTAGCCTTAGATATGAGGCATTGAAGTCCCAACAAGCCATTCCTGCAGCGTATATAAAGCCACAGCCTTTGGGTAGGACCAGCAGTATTAATATTCTGATGACCCAACTAGAAAAGAAGCACTCAATAGTTTACGTCGATATTGATAGAGGACACTCTCAAAACCATCGCCGCCCTGTTAATGGCACTGTATTGGCTACAGTCAACTTTCCAAGCTTTACCTTCCCATTGGAAAATATTTTTAGGGAACATTTTCAAGAAATCCCTCATGAAGAATCAAGTCAAGTATCACTTGCCAGATTGATCACGTCAGGCTCAGAAGCAGAAAGCATTATGCTTGAACACCCGATGGCCCAAACACAGCTTCAAGAAATTGAAGCATCAACTCATAGATTTTTAACAGAAAAAGCCCCTCGCTTGACACTAAAAAACACAGCGTCCGAGCTAGCCAAAACGCTACTTGATTTTACTGCGCAACTTGAAGAAACACGAAAGAAGCTGCTTGAGGCCATTGAAAAATTTTTTCGTCAAACGGGAGAGGCTTATATCCCAAGCCTTACTGAGCATACGCTCGAAAGAGAGCTTGGCTTTTATGAACCACTGGATGATGCCTTTTTAATTAGATTATTTAATGAAGCAGACATAGAAACTTATAAGCGTGTTTTGCCAAAAACACCTAATATTAACCAAAAAATACCGGCGTTACATGTTTTAATTGCAGAGTATCTATATACTCTGGTGACTCTCGCACAACTCAATTTGGCGACACAAAAACTCGATAAATTGACAAATCAAAATCCACAGCAACTTGAAGACATGATACAAGAGATTGGTGGAATCATTAAACAACAACGCCACTACCAATTAACCGAGCCTTTTGCACACTTACTCTTAGCATTCGAAGCCAGAGAAGGGTTTATGCTTCGACCCGCACAGTATCAGCTCTTTCATGCCGTTAGGCAGGAAGATGCCAAGTTCTTCCAGGCTGTTACGGGTGATGGCAAGTCCACCCTCCTCCCGGTTCTAGTTGAACTTACACGGCAGCAAGCCCAAAAATCACTAATTATTCTTGTGCCAGACACACTAGTAGATTCTACGATTGCAAAGCTCAGATTACAGCTTTACCCATTAGGCAAAGGTGCGGCGACTTTTCAATTTTTCCCCGGCGTCAGCGATATCAAAAAAGAGCTCGAACACTTACAGGATGTCCTTTTACGCAAAGAAGCCATTGTGATGAGTTATGAATACTGGCAATTTTTAAAAATTGCTTATACACAAATTATTTTTGACTGCCAGGGGCACGATGAATATGAGTGTGATTATAAAACACATCAAGAAGTCATTAAGCTACTCGGGGATTGTGTTGTCTTTGCCGATGAAATAGACCGCCTTCTTTCACCTTGTAGTGAAACAAAATTAACTCATGGGGCGCCACAGATTTTGCCCTTGTATTACTGGAAAATCAGTCAAACATTCCTAAGCTTCTTTAAAGATCCTGACATCCTTGCTTTGTTACAAGCAAGGCATGAGCAAGGTATTCAGTTAAAAACACGCAAAAATGACCATACCCCCGTTGTTTTTTATCTTCAACATAAAGCTTTTTACCACGAAACTTTACGACCGATTTTAATCGAAAAATATTTTAATTACCTTTGTGATAATGCCTCTTTAAAGCTGAAAGCTTACTTAGCTGAACACAAAACCCATATTGTTCAATATCTTCATGATAAGCCTACCACTGAAAGAGCCTTTACTTTGACAGATATTTTCTCATCGTTTTCTCCAGAGACATCTCAAGAAGAAAGAAAGGAAATAGAAAACCTTCGATCCTTTCTCGCCTTAGGCAAGGCAGCTGTCAACCTTGGCCTACCTCATTGCCTTTCCAAACAACCCGGAAAAGATTTTGGCAGATATGTGACTTCTGTCAGAAAAAAAGACTCCCCTGAAGTGGAGGTGATTTATGATGAGAACAGCACATTATCTCAGCCTCGAGAAGATACAAAGCCTATAGGACGTGACACTTTTTTTAAAGATCCTCTGATTACGATTCTTTTTACTGTATTGGATCACTATGATTATGGTTTACGTCAAGATGAGCTAGTGCGTTTATTTACTGATCTATTAGAACAACGTAAAAGAGAGAAGCTACTCGTCCCCGATCATGCGGAGGTTGAATCAGAAAGACTTTTTAATACGTGGGTAACCACGGTTGACACTGCCACACTAAACCATAAACTCAAATTATCTCTATTTGATTTAAGCAATCCAGATGACATTCATTTGCTGATGAATGCTTTCTCGATGAACGCTGAGGTTATTAATCATTTCCTGCTTGCTTATACCAGCACTGAGTTAAGAACTTACCCCTTAGAATTTTATAACGGACCCTATGACCTTGTTAACCCAATACTTAATGGCGCTTCTGCCACACTGGGGCCTTTACCGACCCGCATGGAGATCATTTTAAACCCAACAATTCTTGGCCAGGTTTTTCATTACCTCCGACAGAAAAACAATCAAGCCACTCATGTGCTTTCTGAGCTGTCAACAGAAGCCTTGCTGGATCATTGGTGCACTCAGATCACTTCTGGCAAACGTGTTTTAATTGATGCAGCAGGCATTTTAGATGAACCCAACTTAAAAATAGCCCAACGTATACTCGGCATGACAGGATCACAGAATGTTCAGGCAGCTATTTTTTTGGATGATGAAACGGGCGAAAAAATGGTTTTATATCGTTTTGATAAAGAACCAAAAGCACTGGGTGATTATCCAGAAAATTCGATCACCTTTTACTCCAATCCTTTTGTGCGTGGAATTGATATCACCCACCCCGACGGCACAGAAGCTTTAGTTGTGGTTAAATCAGTGCATGATATTGCTGATCTACTACAAGCAATTGGTCGAATGCGCCGTTATTTAATGAGCCTGGTTGAAGAAACCAATACACAAAAGATCCAGCTCGGGCATGGGTTTCATCTAGTGATTGACCAATCAACTGCGCGAGAAATTCGGCGCTTCTTAGATATATACCCTGAAACAGTCATCACACTGGACCACCTAATGGTTTGGATCATATTAACCTCGATCAATAATCAAGAAGATACCCTATTTTCTGCTATTCAACAGGAAATTGAAAGTGTCGGAAAGGGTTCGTCATTCGAGGAACTTCAGAAAAACATGTTATCTCTTCTCGACCCCAAGAGAAAAGAATATCTCGCCCTGCTTCTTAAAAGACAATATCGTGAAAATCCACTCACGGCAGAAGCGCGTTATGGCTTACCAACTCGTTGGGTTAAAACGCGCGAGGTATTTTTAAACAGCGCCCAAGAGCAAATTGAGTTTTTAAGTCAAATAGAGGTTATAGAAGATCCTTTAGTTGACGATACCCTTAATAGCTTAATCCCTGAGGGTGCGATATTACCTCCGGAACTCGAAAAAGCCTTAAATAAAATGATGCATGCCGCAAGAAAAGCACGAGCATTGATGAAAAACCCCAACATACCAGGCTACGAAGGTGTCAAAACAAATCCAACAACGGAAAACAAAAGCAACAAAATAGGAGAAAAAAATGAGGCTTTAGACAAGCTTTTAAACAATCCCCGTATTGACCTGCTACCTGCAGGTGCGCTACTGAACGACGACCTTAGTGCTCAACAACATCAAAGAAATCGACAAACTGTTCGGGTGAATCAACAGCAAGAAGAAGAACAAAAAGTTGCGACCAATACCCAAGCCGCCGAAGAAACCAGCTGGGCAATGGAAGCTCTATTCAATCCAGACTACTGGGAATCACCTATTGAATTTACAAAAATGCGTAACGCAAGCCAGGTTTTATTTCCAGAGAATGTATATATTTCAAATCGTTTTTTAGAGACGACTAATTATTTTGATCCTAGCAATATCTTTGCTGAAGAACTGACAAAAACAGGTGTTGAAGTTTTAGTCGATGCGACTAATCCTCATGAGCCTATAGTCGCCTTGATTTCGGCCCATGAAGCCGCTGTCCTCAGAGCACTTTTACACACCCCAAAATGGCAGAATTCTCAGCGTGCTATAGCGCTCTTTAACGCAATACACCAAACCAATATTGAATCTTTTTCACATACGAACAGCTTTCGCCTACCAGACCCATTAAAAGAACAATTAGAGGCTTTATTTTTGTTTGTGCGTATGTTTTATGGTGAAACGCACCTCGACACTGAAAAGCACTGGGCTCAAGCCATTAACTGGGTAAAAGCACGACATGCGCTCCCAGAATTTATTACTTTTCTGACACGTAACTTTGGACGAACACGACAAAGTAGCGCACATTTTGAAGAGTATGTCGCACCTCTTTTGGACGGCAGCTTTGTTAACGCGAAAGAACCTAGCGATCAGGAGTTAGCTGCATTAGCTAATGCAGCCCCAGATTTCGTTGATGCACCTGACATAGACACTACACTTGCAATCAATAGTAAATTACCGACTGCCACTGTTTTATCAACCACCGTACCTGTTGAGGATTATTCACTTTGGATGCAAGGAGACAGTCAAACGGCCTTGGTTGAAAGGCAGGATCGCCCAACACCTCAACCGGCTAGCACCGCGTTAGAACCTGCCCGCAAACCCTTAAGTTTCGCTGCGAATCAAACCACGGCTTTAACACTCTTCTTATCAAGGACTGAACATACTTCAAGCTATCGCAGCCAAACGTCGCTTGCTGGGCAAGACCCAAGAACCGGACAACCTATTTTTATCGTCAATATTCAAGATGAAGTGGGAGAAACCGCAGGCTGGATCAAACTGTACGCTCACCCCATGTTTTGCCGCTCTGAAGATGGCGCTCGTCATAACATCATAGGGGCTGGAGGCCTATTTGAAGATTTAGATTTTGAAGCAAAATCAGCGCAAGAAATTTGCCAATATCTCCCACCGACCATGTTTGAAACCGTCGCGCAATCTGCTGCGCGCTCAGGATTCAACAGTGCATTATTTGCCACAGGAAATGTGGCTGGATACGCCGCCGAAAAGAAAGGTGTTTCGCGCCCTTGGGCAACCATTATTGGGAAAACAGCGGGTTTAGGCTTGTTCTTCGTTTCAAGGGTTTGCTCACACCTTGGCGATGAATTTTCTGCTGGCCCCACAGAAAGCCTGCTCAAAGCATTAAGTGACACGGTGCAAATGGCCGTCGTCAATATCGGTTTTTCAGCAGGGGCTCTAGTGTTCAACTGGTTTTCAAGCAAATTAAAGGCGCAGGGTTATTCTAAAGCCGCGTATCTATGCGATGGAGTAACGCGCTTCTTGCCTTATGCCACTTTTGCGCACCAATTTTCCACTCAAGGTCCGCTGCTGACCGTGGTTAATTTTGCTAGCGGTGCAGCAGCAGGTGAAGTCGTCAACCGCATCGGTACGAGCGTGGTTGACCATTTTATCCCTTAGACATTCGCTATACATTGCAGGTGGCGGCAGCGGGTTTCCGTTTTCGTAAGGTAGCAACCGTCTTTGCGAGGAGCGAAGCGACGCGGCAATCTCCAGGTTAATTCAAAAGATTGCCGCGCTCATTGACGTTAGCGATAAAAAGTAGCCTGGATTGAACGCCGAAGGCGTGATAATCCGGGAGAAATCAAACCCGGATTATCGCTTCGCTCACTCCAGGCTACCCAAGACGATTGCTACTTATCACTATCATTGTCTTGCTTGCCAGACACTGTGTTGGAAAACGCGTGCCAGCCTTGCTTGAAGCCCTCACCCACGCGTTTGGCGTGAGTTTTGGTCCACTGCCAGCCGGTTTTACTCGCCTCACTCGTGTTTTCACCCACGGTCTTGGCCTTTTCTTTGGTCCAATCCCAAGAATACGAGAATGGGTTTTGCTGAGCTGGCTGCTCGGTGATAACCGGTGCACTTTGTGCTGAAGTCGGCGCTTGCGCTGCATCCTTTGGCGCAGCAGCCACCGCAACAGACGCAGCCAACGCCAACGTAAAAATAAGCATCCATGGTTTCATAAGCCTTACCCCTTAAATAAATCGTGCAATTTCATCTTGATCAAAACGCGGCAGTGCGCGTCGCGTCTTGCCTTTGATTAAAGAGCGTTTACTGCTTTCTGTCAACACACCAATTTCAACCAACAGCTCGCCTTGAAATAAAGCTTGAATGTCGGCCACCTTATCTTCTCGACACACAATCAGCAGACACCCTGAAGCAATCAACCCCAGTGGGTCAAAACCCAAACAGTCAGATAATTGGCGTGTTTCTGACAACACGGGAATCGCCTGCTCATCAATTTCTAGGCCGCACTGTGCCACATCGGCCAGCTCATGCAATGCCGTGGCCAAACCACCCTCTGTGGGATCATGCAAACTCACCACGCCATCGGCATTAAACAATTTTTCGGCCGCCGGTAACACACACAAGCCAAAACGCTCGAGCAAACCTTCCATTGTATTGAGTTGCTCATCGATAATGTGCTCGGCTAAACGCTCGCGACAAGCTGATGCCAACAGCGCGGTGCCTTCGATCGCAATGGGGTTCCACAATAAAACCCGATCGCCCGGCTTAGCATTATGCGCATCAAAAAACGCGGGGGCTTCAAGCTTGCCTATCATCTGACCGATAATCACCGGCGTATTGACTGCGCGAGTGACTTCGGTGTGCCCACCCACCGCTTGAATACGATAAGTGCGCAAGGTATGTATCAAGCTTTGCCAAAGGGTTTGCAGAGCCACATCAGTGTAACCTTTTGGCAGTAAGATACTGGATAAAAAATATTTAGGGCGACAACCCAAACACGCCACGTCGTTGATATTCACCGCGACACTGTATTGCGCCGCTTGTTTATCGGGCGCAAACGTGATGGGGTCGGTGGTGACACTCCAATATTCACCTTGAAGTTTTAAGCCGGCCGCATCACAACCCACTTGCGGGCCTAATATCACACTGTCATCAATGCGTGGGATTTGCTTTAGCAAACCCGCGAGAAAATCGCTATGAATTTTGCCTAATGGTAATGCTTTAGCCATGCGAACCTCCTTTTGTGATCAAGGCATAAAAAACCCGGGCCTTACCCGGGTTTTGCCTAAGATTAGAAGTAGATACCTAACTGTGCAGTGATCGCATTCGAGCTCTTACCAAGCGCAGACGGATCGTAGGCGGTTTGAATCGTGCCGGCTTCGTTGTGTGTGGCCGAACTGCTCTTACCGTAGTTAGTGTCATGACGGAATTCAAACGTTAACAAGGTGTAACGTCGAATCGCCAACTGCAAAGCAGCCAAATAACGTGCTTCAGGAATATTAAAGCCCAACGCTTGGTATGAACGACCGTAGCTCAAACCAAAAGTCACCGGCATATTTAACATGTGGAAGTTGTAATCGCCTTCGACTGTGTACGCACTTGGCTTCGCACCACGACCATTATAAGAAATATCATTCGCAGAGAAGCGGCGCAAGGCACTTAAGTACTCAGCTAAAACGGTGAAATTCCCATAACCCAGGTTCGTGTGCACATCAGCCGCGTGCACGACGTGATCAATATTCTCAGCCGTTGAACTTTGATTAAAGCCTGTAAAGGCAGCTGAAGAACCCGTGTCTTGCATGCCATCAACATCGGCCATATTGCGTACCGCACTCACACCCACGTTCGCCGTAAACTTGCCGACTTTTCCATTGTAGCCCACATCCACACCACCATTATTGATGCGCGGGTCAGAACTTGTCGAGGCCGCACCGCGATACACAAAGGCTTCGGCGTAAGGACGGTTGTCATGTTGTGAACGGTAACCCACTTCCAGCGCACGCGCTTTGGTTTTACCCAAATATTTGGTGAGCGGATCGCTGATCATGATACTTGAATAGCGGCCAAATGGCACATACAACTGACCCAAGGAGCCAAAAATCGGCGACTTCATAAAGTTACCAATCGTCACGTAACCTTGATTTAAGTAAATGCGTGAATTATCTAAACCACGATCGGTATCCACAGCCGCAGAGTTATCATACGAAAACTCCATCAAACCCGAGACCCACGGCGTTACGACAGCTTGCGCCATTAAGTCCGCACCCGTCAAATCGATATCGCTGTTGGATTTACCTTGGTACGTGTTTGAGTACTGAGCGATACCCACAACGTCACCACTTAACACCAAACGCGGCAAGGATGGCCATTCACCCATTTCTTTTTTGTAGTACTCCATCGCCTTCTTCGTACGGTTAAGTAACTCAATATTTTCATTGATACTTGGCGCATTAATAATAAAGCTAGAACCGTCGTAGTGAGCCGGCACACCTGTCGCTGGCGCCAATACCACAGAGTTACCAAAATGAACATAACCCGGCGTGTTCACCACATAATGCTTCTGAGCACCCTTAAGGTGACCGTATTCTGTTTTCACATCTGTGGTGTTATGTCGAGCACGGTTGACGTGTTGCCGATGTTTCAGCTGAGCTTTTAAAGTACCCACTTGTTGTTGCAAGGCAGCCATTTGCTTTTGCATGGCCTGCATTTCTTGGGTCACTTCTTTTAGGGCGGCCGCATCCTTGCTTGAGCCATCGGCCGCCAGCACCGCTGTACTCACGGTGGCTAAACTAATAGCAGCAACTAAGGCCTTGATTCTCATGGGTTTAACTCCTCATTATTTAAAAGATAACGCCGCACCACGTTTCGCGACACGACAAAAATACCAGCAAACGCGAAAAGCGCAATGGCTGAGTTCAAAAACAGCGTTTCATAGATATGGCAGGCTTTAAAAATGGCCGCTTGAGAGTCCAGCTTGAACGAGATTTGACCATATTTTGACAGCACGCCGGTTAAAAATCCGGCAACGGCATTCGATAACATCCAGATGCTGACCAACAGTGTCTCCTTGCCCCTGGGCGCGAGCTTCGTGACCAAGGCCAAACTGATCGGCACCATGCACAACTCACCCATCGGGAAGACAAAATACGCTACCACCACAAAAAACGGTGAAGCATGACCGTGAACCAAGGCTGATTTCGCCGCGAAAACGAAGATCAAGAAGCCCAAACCCAGCATAGCCATACCCAAGGCAAACTTATCCGTGACCAAGGGTGAGCGCTTTTGCTTGGATAAATTCACCCAAAGTGTTGCCAAGAACGGACCGATGATCAACATAAAAATGGGATCCAAAGCATAAAACGCTGAGGTCGGAATCGTCGTACCCATCACCTTGCGATCAATAATACGCTGAATAAACAAATTCAACGTGGTACCGCCCATATTCAGCATGGCCTCAAACACGATCACACCTATAATGCCGATCAATATTAACAGCAAGTTTTTGCGCTCAGCCTGCGTACCTTTGATAAGCAATCGCGCCATCATGAGTAGTACAACGGCAAACGAGACCACCATCAAACTCGTGTCTAAATTTTTATACAACATCACATAGCACACCGGCACCATGCAGGCCAGCAAGCCATACACCAAGGTTTTCGATTTGAAACGCTTGTGTGGCGTGACCTGCCCTGTGGCACTGGGCATGCGGAAAAACGCCTGCAAGTGTTTTTGCCCCAAGATAAAAACGAGCAAACCCGAGGCCATCCCCACACTGCTTAAGATAAAGGCATAGTTCCAGCCAAAATGCTCACCCACAAAGCCGCAAGCAATCGGCGCCAACAACGCACCGACGTTTTTACCTAAATAGTAAAAGGTGAAACCCGCATCACGCTTATGTTCATTATTTTTGTACATTGCACTCAGTAAAGGCGGCAAGCTGGGTAAAAACAAGCCATACCCCACGGTGACAATGGCCAGGCCAATATACACCACGTCTGGCGCAGGCAATACCATTAAGGCATTGCCGATCGTCATGAGGCTCGCCCCCAAAATAATGGCCACTCGCGAGCCAAAGTAGCGATCAGCCAAATAACCGCCCACAATGGGTGTGCCAAAAATCAGCGCCATAAAGGTGCTGTAAACACTAAACGCGTGGCTGTCAGCAATATTAAAGGTGTGCGTAAGATACAGCACCAATAAGGCCGTGATACCAAAACGACCAAAGAGCTCCCACATCTCGGTGTAGAGCACCACATAAAAGCCTGGCGGGTTTTGCCTCAATCGAGACCTTAAAAGATTAAGCAACATAACAATTGTCCCAAAGTCGTTTAATAAAAAATGAAAGAAAACGCGGATACGAAAAAATTAGGCCCTGGCAGGCCACCAATAACAATAAGACTGTAGGACGTCTGTGTGAATCACTGGAACATTACCGCTTGATTGAAAAAACACGATACCAGATTTTACCAGGCCGTCAACCCGAAGATGCGGCGTGCTCCAAGCGCCGCCATTTACTTAAGGATATAAAAAATGTGCCGAATTTTGAGCAAAAAAAAGCAGCGAGGATAACCCGGGTTTAGTCTCGAAAGTTATCAAACTGCACGGGAAAATCAATTTTCGCCTCACGCAACATCGCGATCACATCTTGCAAATCATCACGTTTTTTACCGGTCACGCGGACTTGTTCACCTTGAATCTGCGCCTGCACTTTAAGCTTGCTGTCTTTAATCAATGTCGTGAGTTTTTTCGCCTGATCGCGATCGATACCCTGCTTCAAGGTCAACACTTGTTTGGCTTCACTTAAATTCGTGTGGATATCACCTGCCTCATAACAACGACCATCCAGCCCACGCTTAATCAGCTTACCCACCAAAATATCCAGCATTTGCTTGACCTGAAAATCACTGGGCGCCTTCAATGTGATTTCTTTATCCGTGTGCTCAAAACTCGCATTCGTGCCTTTAAAGTCAAACCGCTGACTCACTTCGCGATTCGCCTGATCCACAGCATTCGTTAATTCGTGATGATCGATTTCTGACACAATATCAAATGATGGCATAGTGCTCCCTCCTTACAATCTGCGCTCAGTGTAAACGAAATAGCGTGAACATCAAGGTGACGGGGGTCTATTGCCCCCGATCTTGAGCAAGCAGCTCATGAATCAGATTAAATAGCTGCGTATTCGGGTAAAAATACGGCTCATGCCAACCTTCAGCAAGCAGTGACTCAAGCTGATCATCGCTAATCTCTCCATAGAGAAACGCCTTTAAAGCCGCTTGCACTCACCTGCCGGCAGACATACACTGTTCGCCACACACAGGAGTCGCCCATGATTGAACTCATTCAATTTTACCCGGCCTGGAATATTCCCAATGCCAGTCCATTTTGCATGAAGCTTGAAACCTACCTCAAAATGGCGAGCATCCCGTATCAAAACGGCTACACCAATGACCCGCGCAAGATGCCTAACGGCAAACTGCCTGCCATCAAAGACAACGGCAAGCTGATTGTCGACAGTCGCCTGATCATCACTCACCTGGAAAACACTCATGGCCAGCCGCTAGATGGTCACTTAAGTGCCAGCGAAAAAGCCACGGCGCACGCTTTTGGCCGCATGATCGAAGAACATCTATATTGGGGCATGGTGTATAGCCGATGGATCATGCCTGAGAATTTCTCGCGACTTTGCCAAGATTGGTTTAGTGTACTGCCTTGGCCATTGCGTCTTTTCATCCCTAAAAAGCTGCAGAAAAATGTGCGCGCACAACTCAATGGCGCGGGCCTTGGTCGCCTCACCCACGAGCAAATCATCACCTTGTGCCAGCAAGACATCGACGCCCTGGCCGATTTTCTCGGCGACAAAACCTTTTTCATGGGTGAGCAGCCTTCCAGTATCGACGCTTGCGTACATGCAATCTTAGTGGGCCTGATGAACGTACCCATTGAATCTGAAATCAAAACCCATGCGCTATCAAAAACGAATTTAACGGCTTATTGCCAACGCATGAACCAACGTTACTGGGCAGACAAGGCTTAGCATGAAACGCCTGACGATCTCACACGTTTTATCTGCGCTGATCGCAGGCTGCCTTTTGCCTTTTGCCTTTTCACCACACGGTATCTGGCCGCTGGCCATCGTGTGCCCTGCGGTTTTATTACACGTCTGGCTTAAACAAAATGCCCGCCAAGCCTTCATCAGCGGCTGGCTATTTGGCTTAGGTTTTTTTGCCGTAGGCGTGTGGTGGGTCTTTATCAGTATACATGAGTTTGGCAACACCAATGCCGTGCTCGCCTTCCTGCTCACCGCACTGTTTGTGATCTTCTTAGGCTTTTGGTTTGGTGTGCAAGGCGTCCTATTTCACTGGCTGAACCGCAGCCGTTTAGCGCTTTGGTTTGTGCTGCTTTTTCCAGCAAGCTGGCTCTTTTTTGCCTGGCTGTTTGAATGGGTGCTCACAGGCTTTCCCTGGTTACAGCTGGGCACGAGTCAAGTCGCAAGCCCTTTGGCGGGTTATTTGCCGCTCTTTGGTGTTTTGGGTACCAGCGGTATTGTCGCGCTGTGCAGCGCCTTATTGGTGTCAATCATTGAATCACAGATCACATTAAAAACAAGAATTACTTCATTGTTTTTATTTATAATTATATTCGCTCTCGGCGGCCTGTGCCGCACCATCAGCTGGAGTGGCCAGCTGCCTGGCAAACCGATGAACTTCGCACTCGTGCAAGGCAATATCGCCCAAAGCCTGCGCTGGGACCCGAACCACGTCGATGCCATTTTGGCCAAATACCGCCGCATCAGTACCCCATACTTCAAGCACAATACGCTCGTGGTTTGGCCGGAAAATGCCCTGCCTATTCCGGCAAGCTATGCGGGTGGTTACTTATACCAGCTCCATACGCTGGCTAAAGATCACCAAACCACCCTCATGACGGGCATGCCGGTGGCTCACCAAGAAGACTATTACAATGGCCTACTCATGCTCGGCCAGCACACCGGCTATTACTTCAAACGCCACTTGGTGCCCTTTGGTGAATACTTACCCTACGATAACTATCTGCGCGGGCTCATCAATTTTTTCAACATCCCCATGTCGAATTTTGTGCCGGGGCCTGCCAACCCAGCACCGCTGACTGTGGGCAACCTCGTCATTGCACCGCTCATTTGCTATGAAATTGCCTACAGCTCACTGCTACGCACCGACTTACCAAGCGCCGATATCATACTGGTGATCAGCGACGATGCTTGGTTTGGTGATTCAGCCGCGGCCAGCCAACAAATCGAAATTTCACGCGCGCAAGCCATCGCCTCGGCAAGACCGCTGCTCGCGGCGAGCAATAACGGCATCACCGCGGTGATCAGCCCGAAAGGCGAGATCACTCAACGCGCACCGCGCTTTAAAACGGCCATTCTCACCGGCACATTAACCGGCTATCGCGGCGCCACGCCCTGGGTGGCTTGGGGCAATTCACCGGTGATGTTATTCATTGTGATCGTATTTATCGCGAGCCTTTTCACGCGACGCAAACGCAAAAACGCTTGACCCGAGCACGCCAAACCGTAAGATAGTTTGCGGGCACAGCCTAAAAAGCAACATGACCTTGCAACTTCAATCGCATGATGCACATCCAAAATAATAAAACAACGAGGTATATGAGCATGACAAAGCACCGTGGGACGGGCAAAAAACGCAGACAAATAGACGCAAATAAAGCTGAACAAAGGTACAAGGCCCTCACAGCGGATCAAGACCGTCTAGTGCAAGAAAAACGGCGAGAACAGCTCGGGCAAAGAGCCCTCGCGCTTCGAAGCCAAGCGCCTCCACCGGCCGCGACAGGTGTCCAAGCTAATACAGAAAGCCCTTTCGAGCTCCATAGAACCATCGAGCACCTTAAAAAGCGCCTCGACGATTCACGAGCCACACAAACTCGCGAGGCAGACGAGCACCTAGTGAGGTCTAACAGACAGCTGTCTGAAATCTCAGCGCTTAAAAGAGAGCTCACCGCTAAAAATCAACGCATCAGCACGCTTGAAGCTCAGTTAGCACAAGTAGAACGCAATTTAAACAGCGCGAACGAAAGCAATGCTCAGGCTGCGCAAGCTCAGACTGAGCAGGCCCAGAGCACCATAGAAAAACTAGAACAGGGATTAACTGAACTCCGAGCAGAAAACTCTCAAGCACTACACAAAATTAGACGCCTGGAGCAGGCATACAGCCTCAGCCAACACGAGCACAAGGAAGCCACAGCAGCCCTGCAACAAACACACGCAACTGAGCTCGCCATCACCGCCGCTCAAAACCAGGCGTGGATTCTCCAAGTCGTCACATTACAAAGTCAGCACACCTCTTTAAAAAGACGTTTTTCAGAGCAAAAAAAGCTTTTAAACAATGCGCACCCAACACATCATGAGCTGCATAAAACAAAGCCAAATAACTCTGCTTCACCTGCTGATCGACCACCACCGGCCAACTCAAACAGCGAAAACTATGACGGCCTCATTTTAACACTGATTCAGCAGGTCGATGAACTCACCAAGAGCAAGAAAAATGAACAGCAAAAAAATGAAGAACTTAAAAGGAGGCTAAGTACACTTGAAGCACGACTTGCGCTCTATGAAACCACACCACCCCCAGAGTTCTCGCCATTTACAGGCATGTGTTTTTTTAACGAGAGACGCGGCTCTCTTGCCTCAGATAGATCAGATACACCGGATGCACAAAACCACACAACAGGTTCCCCCATAGGCAGCAGACCTTCGCCAAGCTCAACCGGTTCAGACTGAGCGAGCCAGCGCCTGCCCCTTGTCGTTGCGGCTTGAAAAGAGTATCCTTGCGAGCTCTTAATTAACAAGCCGCAAAGTCATGATAGACGAACACTATAACCCCCAGGCCATAGAAGCCACCATCCAGACACTTTGGGAAGAAAAACAATCCTTTAAAGCCACCGAGGACTTTAGCAAAGAGAAGTTTTATTGCCTGGCCATGTTCCCTTATCCTAGCGGTTATTTGCACATGGGCCATGTGCGAAACTATGCCTTGGCGGATGTCATCGCACGCTTCCAACGTCTACAGGGCAAAAACGTACTTCAGCCCATGGGCTTTGATGCCTTTGGCTTACCGGCTGAAAACGCTGCCCTAAAACACGGCGTGTCGCCCGCAAAATGGACTCGTGACAACATCGACCATATGCGTGAGCAACTCAAAAGCTTGGGCCTGGCTTACGACTGGAGTCGCGAAATTAAAACCTGCGACCCAGAGTATTACCGCTGGGAGCAATGGCTGTTCTTAAAACTCTATGAAAAAGGCTTGGTGTATCGAAAAAATGCCGTGGTTAACTGGGACCCGGTGGACAACACGGTACTGGCCAATGAGCAAGTCATTGATGGCCGTGGCTGGCGCTCTGGCGCGCTCGTCGAACAGCGCGAAATACCTCAGTGGTTTATTAAGATTACCGCCTATGCCAATGAATTATTGGAAGATTTATCTGAACTTGAAGACTGGCCCGAGCAAGTGCGCACCATGCAGCGTAACTGGATTGGCCGCTCTGAAGGTGTGCGTGTCAGCTTCACCGTCGCCAGTCAAGACGCGCCCCTGAACGTCTTCACCACACGGGCCGACACTCTATTTGGCGTAAGCTACATCGCCCTTTGCCCAGAACATCCCTTGGCCAAACACGCAGCCCTCAGCCAACCTGCTGTCGCAGAACTCATTGAAGCCTGCAAACACACCAAAGTCTCCGAGGCTGACCTAGCCACCCAAGAGAAAAAAGGGGCGGACACAGGGTTAAAAGCCAAACACCCACTGACCGGGCAAGATATCCCGATCTGGGTCGCTAACTATGTGCTCGCCGACTACGGCAGCGGCGCGGTCATGGCCGTACCCGCACACGACGCACGAGACTTTGAATTTGCAAAACAATACAATCTAGAGATCGTACCCGTTATCTCAGCGCCCGAAGAACACGACTTCAGCCAAGCTGCTTACACCGGCCCAGGTCAACTGATTCACTCTGGCGAATTCGACGGCCTAGACAGCACAAAAGCTAAAGACGCTATTGCCAAGCAGCTAGAAAGCAGCCATGCCGGCATGCGCGAAACCAACTTTCGCCTGCGTGACTGGGGGGTGTCTCGCCAGCGCTATTGGGGCACGCCGATCCCGATCATTTATTGCGAAAGCTGCGGCGCCGTGCCTGTGCCGGAAAGCGAGCTTCCCGTCGTTCTACCCGAAGACCTTGAACTGCCCGAAAGCGGTTCAGCCTTAAAAGCGAGCCCCAGTTTCTATCAAACCGGCTGCCCGAAATGTAAAAAACCGGCCAAGCGCGAAACAGACACCTTCGACACCTTCATGGAATCGTCTTGGTATTTCGCACGCTTTGCCTGCCCCGATCAACACAAAGCCATGCTCGATGAGCGCGCCAAATACTGGATGCCGGTGGATCAATACATCGGTGGCGTTGAGCATGCTGTGCTTCACCTATTATATGCACGCTTTCTGTTCAAAGCACTGCGCGACGAAGGTTTTTTCCAAAGCAGCGAACCGTTTAAAGCCCTGCTTACACAAGGCATGGTGCTCAAAGACGGCACGAAAATGTCAAAATCGAAAGGCAACACGGTCGACCCGAAAGCCATCATAGAGCAATACGGTGCTGATACGGCACGCTTTTTTAGTTTGTTTGCCGCCCCACCTGAGCAATCACTGGAGTGGGCCGACAAAGGTGTGGAAGGCGCTTACCGCTTCCTTAAACGTGTCTGGCAATTTGCGTATCAGCACGAGGACACGATCAGCGAAGAAAACATTGCACAAAAAGCTGATTCCATCACCGACATTCATTGGGATGGCATCGATAGTAGTTTAAAAGATATCCGCCGTGAAGTGCACACCTGTTTAAAACAAGCCACATTTGATATGCAGCGCCTGCAAATCAACACCGTGGCTTCGGCTTGCATGAAAATGCTCAACACCCTGCAAACTTTGCCCGATATCGAGACCGATGACACACAAGCTAAAAACGCGATCCTTTGGGAAGGCGTGAGCATTTTGTTGCGTATTTTAAGCCCTATCTGTCCGCACATCTCACACTACTTGTTTAAACAATTAGGTTACGGCGTCATTTCAAAATCCAAATGGCCAAAAGCCAGCAACGCTGCGTTAAAGCAAGACAGCTTAAAATTAGCGGTGCAGGTTAACGGCAAAGTGCGGGACACCATCGAGGTGGCCGCCGACGCAGATAACGCAGCCATCGAGCGTTGCGCACTATCCTCTGACAACGTGCAAAAGTTTATCGATGGCAAAGCAGTTAAGAAAGTGATTGTCGTGCCCAAAAAACTGGTGAGCATTGTGGTGGGAGATGCCTAGATGAAAAGCATCAGGCAGTTTCTGATCGCAGGCGCGTGCCTATTGCTCGCAGCCTGCGGTTTTCACTTAGCCAATAGCACACAAGCGCCGCCTGTCTTTAAGACGTTAAAGCTTGAAAGCAATGACCCGAATGGCGACTTCAGCAAGCTTGTTCGAAGTAATTTAAAACTTCAGGGGGTGAACATCAACCCCAAAGCGCCGATTACTCTAAAGCTTGAGCTGCCAAGCGCGACATACTCACAAGCCACATCAGGCTCGTCGCAAATTTCGCGTGACTACACTGTCGTTCAAAACGCGAGCTTTACGTTTATCAACAGCAAAACGCACAAAACAATTGATTCACGTGAATTCAGTGTTTCGCAATCATTGACACTCTACGCAGGCCAAATCATCAATAACACTTCGCAGTTACAGTCGACCATCTCTGTATTAAGACGCAGTGTTCTAAACCAATTCTTTTTCTACCTTGAGTCTTCCGACCTTGTCAAGGCGGCAAAGGCTAGCCTGAAGCGATGAAGGTTTATCCCGAAAAACTGAGCGCCGCGCTGAAGGCACACGCCCCAAACGTGTTAACCATCAGCAGCGATGAGCCTTGCCTTCATGAAGAAGCACTAGACACCGCCCTACATTTCGCACGTGCACAAGGTTTTGATGAGCACGACAAGCTAAGCGTAGACAACAAATCTGACATCGCTGAGGCGAATGCATTACTGAACAATTTGAGCCTGTTTGGCACACAAAAAATCGTTGAGCTTCGCTTTAACGACAAGCCCAACAAAAGCTGGCAAGGCTTTTTAAGCGATTACACCAAGCAAGCCGAAGCCTCCATTTTCTTAATCGTGAGATTACCCAAACTCGAAAAAGCACAACAAAACGCGAAATGGTACCAAGCACTGGATAACGCGGGCCTTTCACTGACTCTTTGGCCACCCAAGCCCGAAGAGTTCAAAGCCTGGCTACGCACGCGCGCCAGAGCACTGAAGCTAGACTTATCCGACGACATGATCGGCATGATTGCTGAGCACACCGAAGGCAACCTGCTGGCGGCCAAACAAGCGCTACAAAAACTCAGCTTTGTCACGCCGCTCACGCCGGAGGCTGTTAAAGAGCAATTAAGCCATGATGCACGCTTTGATGTGTTTGCCTTGGTCGATGCAATATATGCCGGAGACATTACCCGCACGGGCAGCATATTGAACACCTTAAAGCTCGAAGGCCAAGACCCCATCTTGATACTCTGGGCAATCAATCGTGAAGTGCATTTACTGCTTGGCATTGTGCAAGCCAAACACGCCGGTCAATCCATCGATAGCTATTTCAGATCACAAAAAATTTGGCCCCAAAAACAAGCCTTGATGCGCCGTTTTTTTCAGCAGGCGAAAAAAGGCGTGCTCTATGACGCGATCAGCGATGCCCAGCAAATCGATGCCTGCATCAAAGGCGCGGCGCGCGGCGATGTGTGGCAAGGCTTACTTATACTGTGTTTAAAGCTACAAGGCGTGCAAGTATGATAGGCGTCTTAGGTGGCACATTCGATCCAATTCACCGCGCGCACCTAGCCATTGCACACAAAGCTTTGGAAGCTGCAAACCTCTCACGTGTCTTGTTTATCCCCTGCAAAACACCTGTGCACCGAGCCGAAGCGATGGCAAAAGCCGATGATCGCCTAGCCATGGTAAAACTCGCCATTCGTGACGAGCCCCTGTTTGAAGCTGACGACCGCGAAATCACACGAAGCACTCCCTCGTACATGGACGAAACCCTCAAAAGCCTACACAAGGACTACCCAAACGAAAAATTTGCTTTCATTATGGGTTATGATGTGTGGGAAAACTTCACACGCTGGCACCATTGGCAGGAAATCATTCAACAAAACACCCTGATTATCATTAAACGACCAGGGTACACACTGGCTCACCCAAAACTGATCGCGCAATACAAAGCCATCATTATTAATGACAATGAGAGCACGCTGTCAGCCACCGATATACGTCACGCCGAGCTATCCCGAGATGATGCGCGACTCAAACAAGCCCTGCCTCAAGCGGTGATCGACTACATCAAAAATCACGCGCTTTACAGGGACGCCAACAGCCAGGTATAATCGGCGCAAATTTTAAAGAATGACAACACGATGCTCACACCCGAAAAACTTTGCGATATCGCAACCCTAGCCCTAGAAGACGTTAAAGCCAAAGACATTAAAGTACTGAATGTCCAAGGACTCACCTCTATCGCCGATTACATGATCATATGCTCTGCGACCTCATCACGACAGCTGCAAGCGCTGGCCAACAACGTGGCCAAAGAGGCAAAAGCACAAGGCGCTCGACCCTTTAACCGCAATTTTACAGACCAGAATGAATGGGCGCTGGTTGACTTAGGTGATGTGATCGTTCATGTCATGCTGCCTGAAACCCGCGAATACTACGCACTGGAAAAACTCTGGGAAAATGTGAAAGGCGATGAAGATCACACTGATTAGCATCGGCAGTAAAATGCCTGCTTGGGTCCAAGCAGGTTTTGAAGAATACCAAAAGCGTTTACAGTCTGACTGGCCTTTAACCCTTATTGAAATCCCCCTCGCTAAACGCCAAAAAAACAGTGAAAACCTTGCCCTCATCAAAAAAGAAGGTGAGAAGATGCTTGCAGCCATTCCTAAAAATAGCTTTGTGATCACACTGGAAATTGGCGGAAAACGTTTAAGCACCGAGGCCCTAGCAAAGACCATTACCGATTCGCAAAGTGCACACTTATGTTTTTTGATTGGTGGGCCAGAAGGTTTGGCCCACGATGTGCTCAAACGCTCTGACGCGAAAATTTCGCTCTCAGATCTCACACTGCCCCACCCCCTGGTGCGTATCGTGCTGGCCGAGCAGCTTTATCGCGCCCTTACCATCACGCAAGGTCACCCCTACCATAAATAATTCATCACGCAGGCTCGCTACCCCAACACAGACTTCACTGCTACAATACTCGCACTGATGTAGCTAAAACCCGGGTTATCAATGCTTCGCATTTCAACCCAGGCTACGTAAGATAGTGGCTACTTCATGCGAATCAACACAAGGATTTACAATGAGCAAGATCGCAGTCTACCCCGGCAGCTTTGACCCCATCACGCTGGGCCACATCAATCTAATCGAACGAGCCTACCATTTGTTTGACGAAGTCATTGTGGCTGTAGCTCAAGGCACGCACAAAAACCCACTATTTTCTTTGGCTGAACGCGTCAACCTAGCCCACGAAGCGCTATCTCAACGCAAGGGTGTGCGAGTTGAACCCTTTGAAGGTTTATTAGTTGAATTTGCTGAATCGCACGGCGCCGATGTCATTTTGCGCGGCGTGCGAGGCACAGACGATTGGGAATATGAAAAGCAACTCGCCTTTATGAATAAGAAACTCTCACCGAAGCTTGAAACCTTATTTTTATTGCCGGACACGGCTTATCAACACATCGCCTCTAGCTTAGTGAAAGACATTGCACGCCATCAGGGCGACATTTCAAGCTTTGTACCCGTCTGTGTCAATAGCGCCATTCAAAGCAAACTTGCTCGTTAATAAGGAAACACCGAGATGGAACTCATGACCGTTCGCCGACTCATCAAACGTTTTTCTATCGTGCTCTGCGTACAAACCGGTGGCGCAGGCGTGATCAGCGTGTGGCTCGGTACCTTGCTTGCCACCGCTTTTGGCCTAAAAGAGGCTTTAATTGGCGGCATGTGGTGTGCGATTTCAGCAGCGATTGTGATCAACGCTGAAGAAAAAAGTGCCTTTGAAGCCGCATTGCTGCGCTTTGTGGCAAGCTTAGTCGCCTGTGTTTTATCGGGCGCCATTGTCTCAGGCCTAGGCTACGGTTACGCCAGCCTTTTGCTGGTGTTGGTATTAAATGTCGCGCTCATTTCACTGATCGGCTTTCGAGAGGGATTTCGACAATCCAGCATCGCTATTTTCGTGATCTACGCCACTGGCGCCATGCAACCGGACTTAAGCGTGTGGCTTAATGCGCTCGGCAGGCTTGCCGAGTCCGCTGTAGGTATCCTTGTGGGCTTATGTTTTGTCTTAATATTCATACCCCTTAGGCGCTGGTTAGCAAGCCTTAACTAACCCATCAAACCTCAATTGAGGCTAGACATTTTTAGCCTAGTTTGTTAGAGTGCGCACCGATAACAAATAATAATAATAATAACAATAATAAAATAATGTTCTTTACCCATGATACTTGTGCTATCAACGATCAGCTTATTGCCATCGAAACCTTGATAGAACAGCCCATTTTCACATCGCTTAAAACGCTAGAAGCACTTGCCCAAAAAGACAGTGCGTTTAAAGAAAAATTCAAGCTCGAAAAAGCGTATTTGCTCAGGCAAATGGCGGCACAAGCAAGGCTCAGAAGTCTTCCAGGGCATAGTGCGATCACAACAACCTTAAAAAGTGTTCACAAAGAAATGCTTGATGGCGACCAGCTGGCAGAGGCGCTCAGTGGACTAAAAACATACGACTCAGAAGAAGGCACCACCCCTTGGCAACAAAGCGACGAGGCGATAACGCTACAGCAAGAGTCGACGCACTCAATGTGAATTTAATACAAAAACTGTTCATCCCGACTAGCTTAAAAGAAACTGATTCAAATAAAAATACAACAAAGGATCATCGACATGACAAACCCCTCCACGAATGCTATTAACGCAGTAAAAAGCAATATTGAAAAGCTCCTAAACGAATTTCAGACTTTAAGCAAACAAATTGAGCTACAAGACGGCATAGAAGGTTATATAGCTCGGATAGAGGCTATCACCGAAGAATATAAAAGCTTCAAAACAGACATCCTAACTATACGACTTAGAGCAGGCTTACTAGACAAACACTCAACCAAACTCTCAGAAGATTACAGGCAACTTTCCGCTATCGAGAGTGCCGTCTTGGCAGTAAATTGCGAACTAAAACTCAAACTGTACAGCCTATCAATACAAATGATACTAGACAAACTTAACGATTTAAAAGACGAAGACAAAGCTGAGCTAGAAGCGTTACTGACTATCGTCAAGACGACAAGCACAAGTGATTTAATGAACGCTTACAAAAATAATGCAGGCATAGAAAAACTTAATGCGTTTACAGCGAGACTCAGGCGGGCTAAAGACAAGGCTGTCGATTATTTTTTGGCAAAAAACCATGAAATCACCATTAAAACAGCCAATCTTCGAAGGCGCTTTGAAAACCCAAATGAAAATATCAACGCCAGCTTAGCACTGCATAAAGAACTGACCGCCTTAGAACAAAATAGACTGGGCCTAAGGCTATGGAGAGACGATAACCGACACAGAGGAAGTAACTTAGTAAGACAAGCCTCAATCACAAGAGCATCGCTAATAGTCTTTACATTGAAAAATCAGGAGAGCATTATTAACTCCGTAAACAATACGCTTCAAAAAATTCTTCTTAGCCTTATTCACTCACACCTCAAAAACACGGCTAACAGAAAAAGCATTCCCGAATCACAGAGAGCTTGTATTTATAATGAGCTAAGTGAGTTATTCATCAGATTAAAATCAAAAGACACGCCTCCGGCGATACAACGCCATAAGAACACTACCGACATGTATAATGAAATCAACGACTGCCGTCGAATGCAAGAAATCATAATACAGGCATCCCTGCTTGAGCCAGACACTTTAGATATTTACAAAGACCTGCTTAACGACTTGCTAAAAGCCATGCAAGACATACTCACTGAGATTTACAAAAATACAGCTAGCGAAACCCTGGTTAATGCATTTAACCTCATCGCCTACTGGGCACGCGAACTATACACTTTATATTTTGAAATAAGGCATCAAGAAGCCCCCGCCACCTTAACAACAGCACCCAGCGATCGCCCTCAATCCCCGTGCTCTTTTGAAAGCAGTCTTGAAAACAGCAACGATGACGACGACATTGCCCAAGATACACAGCAGCAGCAAGCACAACAACCTCCACCGCCGCAAGTGGCGCGAGCAACAGTCACCACTCAACGCAGTATACTTGCAGAGCTTAGCGCTGTTGCAACACAACAAGCACGCCTAATTCAAGCCACGCAAGCATCTACCGTCGCAGTAGCAAATGCTAATACCGCAAACAACAGACCCATTCTCACCGCTTTATTTCCAAGGCAAGATAATTTAAGGCCTCCTACCGGAAGAAACTCAACTGAAATACCGCGTCATTACACCTTCCCAAAAGGTGAAGCCGCTAGGGTTGCAAGGGTTCTGTTCAGCCAGTCTCACGCTCAAGCCCAGCACATGCCGAGGATTGGCTGGGCAAGACCCGCCAGTGACTTAGAGGGAACGGAAGAAAATCCGACAAGGCGACAAAGACTGGATAACCCAGAAACAACACCAGAACAAGCAGTGCCAGAAACGCCACCAAGCGCTGCAGCACCCCAATCGCCTCAAACACCGAGGCGGGGTTTGTAATAAAAAACGAAAAGATCTTAATTTATGCAAAAAAACACATTAAAAATCCAAAATGAGTTGCTCAGCATTGTCGGCAATCAAAATGAAAAACTTCGGCACGCCATTAGATCGATACAAATAGAGCAGCCCGATCTAACACACCAAAACTTAGACGACAGGGAGTCCATGATGGGGCTTTGTGAAGAAGCTGTATTAATCCTCAACAGTGAAGCTCAGGAAGGCGAGATTTAGGATAGCCACCGGGGCACACTTTCTTGCAAGGCCCGAAGAAGCCCCCTGCTTCTTTGCTGAAACAAACCTAGCAGGCCTGTGACAAGAATAAAAAAACAGGCAAAAAGTCATTGACTTAAACGATTTTTGGCCTTAGTATTCTCACCCTCGATCGGGGCTATAGCTCAGCTGGGAGAGCGCTTGCATGGCATGCAAGAGGTCGGCGGTTCGATCCCGCCTAGCTCCACCAGTAAGCGATCGCAGAAACCAACCTAGGGTCCCCTTCGTCTAGAGGCCTAGGACACCGCCCTTTCACGGCGGCAACAGGGGTTCGAATCCCCTAGGGGACGCCATTTAAAAACGCAAGCCTATTAAGACAAATGCAAATTTAATAAGTAAAAAATAATCTCTAGGCAAATCAAAAAGACGATAATGACCTCTAGGCGATGAGAATGTTTATTTTCCGAATAACTGTTACACATCATAAAAATCTCGCTTAAGGTATCAAGCTGGTGATTTACCACTTTTGCGCGCTCCACGATATCCATATACCGTTTTACCATGACAAAATATTCTTCCAAGGAAGGGTGTTGCCAAAAAAACTTCGGCATATACAAAAAACTACTATTTAGATTAATGCGGCTTTTAAACATCAAGATATCACCAATAATTTGGCGAATTTTGCGTTGAGACAAGCCCAGCTCACCCGAGCCACTCAAGGTTGCCACGATCGGATTATATTTTTCGATCACGGCCTCAAGATCATTCTCATAAGCCTTAAGTTTAGTAGACAAAGAAATACCATACGCAAGACTGAGCTTCAAATCATCGTCATCGCTTTCCATCGTAATACACTCCACATTGAAATAATCATGCGGATATATCCTGGTTTTATCGGAAAATCGACAGCTAAAACCATCAAACACAGGGGCTTTAAACCAGCTTGTCGTAGCGGCTTGTAAAATAGCCAGAATAGGTTTCAATTCATAACGCTTAAACCCCCAAGTGATCAGCGTTCCATTAAAAAACACATAAAGCGAACTTTTTCGATCTTTAAAAATGACCTCAAGCACTCGATCGTGGCGATCGATCATGATGGAATACTTCTCCTTCAAAGCTTTTTCAACCGACCCTAAATCAAATTTTTCCGCAAGAGCATAGCTTAAACATTCCATAATCAATATTCCTCCATCGTGCTAACCAGGCTCTGCTTAAGCAAGCTGATAATCTTTGTTTGACAGCGCCCATCTCGCGAAAAATGCCGCTGGTTCACCTCTAGCTCAACACCCATATAGTTTGGATTGAGCTGGCTTTTTCGGATTGCGGTGGGCAAGCCATCGCTCGTGCCTAAATAGGGATAATTCATACGAACCTTTAAATCTGATCCTAAAACTAAAAGGTTCGCGCGCCATCGCTCGCAAAAAGCTTTTTCACCAATCGACCTTGGATCATATAAAAACCCCACATCGTTATCGCGAATCTGACCACCCAAAACCGGTGTAAAGGTGTGAGAAGCAATATGCAAAGGGTTCTTTAGCCTTACAACCTCAGATAAAACCGTATCACGATAAGGTTGATAGACCTCACTAACAAGCCTAAGTTTTTTTTCAGGCGATAAGCTGCTAGAAAACTCGGAAAAAACGGCCTTGTGATTCAAAGAGCGATTGAGATCAATGAGCAAACGGCTGTATTGTGCCGCGATAGAAAAATCAGAAAGTGGCTTGAGCGCCGTATATACAGCCAAAGCGCCAATATCATAACCGCGATGCGTGGACAAAACACGCTGCGCTTTTTCAAAGCAAGCCGAATAAGGGGCAGGAATCGCCCTGCTCGCATGTTCACAAGTAAGCAGCAATGAAAGTCTAGACATAAAACAATTCATTAGACCTCAAGCAGTCACAAAGCTGGCGATAAACGTCAAACATCGCAGCTTCATTAGCCCCACTTTTATCATAAGCTCGCAGCAAACGCTCAGACAAATTACCTTCCGAGAGAGTGTGTGCTATCGCGTCACGATATTCTTCGTGAATTTTGCCCGATATCTTTTCAAATAACGCTTTAAGCACTGCATTGGTCGAGGAGGCTTTGACCTCACAACCCAAAACCTCAAGATAAGTGGCATGATTAATTTCATAATGCATACCTTGCTCGATTGCCCCAAGATACATCGCTTTTAAATCAGGCAGGGCGACCTCACTCATTCGCTCAGCACTCACAGAACTTGCCAAGTCACGCACCAGTTCAGCAATAAAGTTTGCGCAGGCAATATCGGCCAACGGACACTCCTGCGAATCCATGATCCGAATTTCGATGGCATTACGATCAAAACGCGCAATCGCACCGCGAGAATTGAGCCATTCATACTGCAAAACCTTATTGGGATCATGACTGCTAATCGCCTCATACATCGGCATTAAAATATCCGCCTGATATTGATCTTTTGAGTGAACAGACTCAGGGATAACCTCGCCAGCAATAGCCGGGATCGCCTTTTGGTTCTTACCATAGAACTCAAGTCGCGTGTCTTTCACACCCGAAAGCTTAGCTTGCTTAAAGGGAGTGCTGGCGGCAAGCGCTGGAATCAGGGGTAAAACCAAACGAATCGCCGCATGCAAGACTGAAAACTCTTCATCGTTAGCAAATGGTAAATTGATGTGCGTACTTTGCAAGTTCGACCAACCATGCCCGCTGCAATTGAAAATTTTATGGTAAGTGTTGTAAATCGTTTTATCGCCATGCGGCCACAAACAAAAACCCGCCTCTGGATCAAACCAAGGATGCATACCCGTTGGCATCAAACAAGCGCCTTCTTCTCTTAAGCACGCTTGAAGAGTTTTAACGGTTTCATGAAAATCACCCGACAAACCGGACAAAGAGGCCCTAGGCCCATTGGTTTTGATTTCCACTACATGCAAAGCGAGCTCATTGCTGACCGCGACCCGACCAAGCTCGACTTCGTTTTCCATTTTGCCCGCAAGCTTCAGTAATAATTTATCGCAGATAGGCAATACATTAAGGTGTTCGACATCGACAATCATGTACTCTATTTCGATACCATACACGGAAAACAATGAATACGGTTTACTGGCCATAACCCCTCTTTTTGTTGATTCGATCCAAAAACACTCTCATCACGATGCGATACAACTCATCACCCAACATTTTATCTTCGTCGTGTGACTGAATATCGGGATTATCATTCACCTCGATGACGTACACTTTGCCGTCCTTTTCTTTGATATCCACACCATACAAACCATCACCAATCAACTTACAGGCCTTAAGCGCTGTTTGAATCACATTCTCTGGCACATCAGACAACTCAACCGTGACAGAAGCACCCCAAGGGTTCTTAAGCTTTGAAGACCAGTCATAAATCTGCCAGTGTCCCTTGGCCATATAATATTTACAGGCATACAAAGGCTTTTGATCAATGACACCGATACGCCAATCAAACTCTGTAGGCATAAATTCTTGTGCAATAATGAGCTCCGAATGCTTCAAAAAGCCCTGGCAGGCTTTAGCCGCCTCCTCAATAGATTCAGCTTTAACCACACCTTTTGAAAATGCACTATCTGGCTGCTTGAGCACACACGGGTAATGCAGCGTTTTAATAATCTCACGCCAGTTCTGCTTACTGATGACACGTGTTTGTGGGCAGAGAATATTGTTACCACGCAAGGTTTCAGCCAAATAGACTTTATTGCAGCAACGTAATATCGACAAGGGATCATCAATAACCACCAGGCCTTGCGAGAAAGCTTTTAATGCAAATTTGTAAGTATGGTTATTGACCGCGGTGGTTTCGCGAATAAATAAGGCATCAAACTCACTAATAAACCTATAATCGTCTTTTGTAATTAACTCAGCATTAATATCCAACTCTTTTGCAGCTTGAATAAATCGCTTTAAGGCAGGCTTGGCCGAAGGGGGCGTGGCCTCATTAGGGTCATACAATATCGCCAGATCATGATGGCGCATTTTTCTTTTCACTGAAGAAAATCGTTTTTTCGACAAAAACTCATCGGCTGACTGCGCCAAAAAAGGCCAGTGTGACTCGGGAATATCACCTATCGACAAGGAGACAATTCGTTGAATCCGCCAAGTTTTCTTGTATTCAAAATGCACACGAAACAACGGCAACGAAGCGAGACCATGCAGTTTTTTTGCGAGTTTTTCATGCTGGCCAGCCATATTCTTTCCAAAATACACACTGAGACTGAACGTGTCTGACTTGATGCTTTTTAAGGAATGCGCAATAGCGCCATTAAGCTCCCGCTCCAAATAGTCTTTAAACGAAGGCTTATTGAACTCCTGCGTGGTCATCACCGAAGGAAAAACACGATGTCCTCTGGCCTCAGATAATAGCGACACATAATAGCCTATCGACTGATAATGATACGTACTGCATAGGTTAATGATGCGCGAGACACCTTTGGCGTAGGTTTCATACTGGCTCAAGTAATCCTGTGCTGCAATGACCTCAACCGGAAAACCCAAATCCGACCAGATACTCGCTTGCTCCGTGACAATAATCGTTTTCATGATTGCCCCTTAGGCGTAATCACCAAGAGATTGGCGTCAAAGGTGAGCACGCCTAACATAATTGCATTCATCAAGCGTTTAATGCTGACCTTATAATAATTGTTGTTTGAAATAGGGTTCGTGCGATGTGGGTCGGCGACCACAATATGCCGATATTTTTCATCGTAACCACATAACACCACGAAATGACCACAAGGCTCACCACGAATATCGTCGTAGATCATTTTGCCTTTTGAGGTTTGGCGCTCACGTGGTGTTTGATACAAATAAGTTGCGCTTAAACCGGTAATAATCGGTTTTTTTTGTGTGAAATAACTTTTAAGCAAATCGGTGCTCAACTCTTTATAAAAAAGTTTGCCGCCGGCTTTTAAGTATTGAATATACGCATCCGTAGTTTCCAGAAAGGATTTCGCCGTTGAGTAGCGCGATTGCAAGATCAGCTTTTCGATGATATCTGGCACGGCATTACCGCGATGATCAAACCAGCTAGGATCAAAAATATCGAGATTATAAACGTAAAGTTTGGCTTCATAACCACGCCCCATAGCGTGCTTACCCAAAAGACAGGCTAGCGTTCCGCCGTTACGTAATCGCTGCACTTCGCTGATCACTTGATCGAGAGAAATATTATCGTGGTAGTAACGATAAACGGCTTGAAGGCTCGTGGGTCCGCAGGTTTCGTCATCAGGCTGAGTCTGTATGTTCACATCCATTGAAAAATACTCACACATACCTTATTGAATAAGCTTGAATTATACGCTTTTCTCAAACAAGCGATAGCGATTTTAGGCGGTTTATTTAGGCAACGTCCGATACACCGACCGGGCATTGTCATAAAACAGCTTGTGCTTTTCCGTTTCAGAAAGGCCCGGTATCGCCAGCTGATAACGCTCGACCAGCGTCGGAAAATCGCAATAAAGTTTATCGACCGGGAAATTACTGGCAAACAAGCAGCGCTCTAGACCAAAGGCGTTAACCATAAAACGAACCCAGGGTGTGACAGAGGCAGCCGACCATTGATGATCCCACATGCCAAACCCTGAAAGCTTCACCACCACATTCTCACAAGACGCCAAGACCAAAATTCCTGCCTCCCACAGCTCCCTTTCTGCCTGAATCGGCATGCCGGCATGGTTAAGAATGATCATAACATCAGGGTTATCCTTGGCTAAGGCTGCCGCCAAAAGCATTTGCCCTGGGCAAATTTGCAAGTCAAACGATAAACCATACTTCGCCAGCAAACGAAAATGCTTGCGCCAAAGTGGGTTCCTTAAATCATCGGCGCGCTCGGCCGCCCGGTAGATCGACTTCTCATGCCAATTAAGTATCTGACGCACACCTTTAACCAGAGGTGAAACCGAATAAAACGACAGCAAACTTTCAAAAGTAGGACTAAGCAAATCCACGCCAGCCACAACCGCAGCGATGAGAGGGTTACTTTTCGATAAGCGATCCAACCACTGGACCTCATCTTTGGCATAGCAAGCACTGGCCGCCTCAACGTGCACCGCCTGCTCAATCGTAAAAAGCTTCACATCGGAAAGATAATCACAAGGCAAATACGTTTGATTTAAGGGAGCCAGATCACCCAATAACTCACTTTCGCCTCGTGCAAGCCAGGGATTAAGGCCAAGGCTCACATCCCAAAAATGACAATGCGCATCAATGATTTTCACCGGACACCCTTAAATACTATAGAGGCCTGACTATAGCATCCTGAAAAGCAATCGGCGAGCTAGGCTAGGGAGCACCCCGAGTTGCTTCCCACATAGAAATCCTTTGGCATTTCAGCAGTCTGCGCAGGCTGAAACAAAGCCGCCGATGAAGCACAGGCAGACACCTGATCACTGACCGCTGCCTCATCAGGGGCATTATGCGAACCAAGCTTATGCTCTAAGGCAGCTGCAACACTCTGACCCGTATAATCTTCAGAACGCTGATAGTGATTAGCAAACCTACTGAGCAAGTTGGATAAAACAGACTGGCGATCAAAGTTTTTGAAATCCTGAAGATTAAAGAAATAATAAAATACCGAGCTCAAAACAGCAAAAAACAATGACAAACCAAACGTCACCCCGAGCACCGCTGCGGGGTTTAAAGCACTAAACATAGAGAAAAACACACCCATGCTGGAATTTAAACTCAACACAAAGTTACCAATCAAATCAAAAACCGATAAAATGACAACAAAACCAAGCCTTAACCCTATGCCCGCTAGATTAGGACAAACCATACGCCCCGTTTCTCGAAGAACCTCTTTAGATACGCCCCAGAAGCCTTTTTTCAATACCACTTCACTTTCTTTTTTCGGAGTTAAGATACTACCGGATTGGCTTAAAATCTGAGACAGCCAAGAAGCAAAGGCTAAGAAAAATGCTGACCCGCTGATCGCATTATCCCAAGGGCTTTGGTGCGTCACTGGGTTAACCGGTGGATAAAGGTCAAAAATTCTAAACGAGTAAATAATAGACTGCATAACACCGTAATGATTCAAGGGAATCATAGACAAGGCACCCAAAACAATCGCGCCCCACTTATACCAGGGCACCGTACCAAATTTTTTTTGTCGCCATAATTGATAATGCTTTACCGCTTTAGCAGAGGCATTACCGAGTCGAGTGAGAAAGTTTACGACACCAAATGCAAAGCCCACACTAAAAAATGTACCCCCAAGCCAAATCGGCAAGTCAGCAGCCGACAAAGAAAAGCTCAAACAACGAGAAGCCTCACCCTTCTGGGTGTGACCCGCACCCCCCGAACGAACCAACTGAGCCGACTGCATTATGGCTTGATAAGCAACACTGAGCACCGTACAAAGGCCTCTAACGGTGCTCAGTGAAGCACAGATAGCCGAAACAACAGCAATAACCTTTATCGCCTTAACAAACCTCTCATCTCTTTTTTTCCAATGCTCAGAGTACACAATCGATGTCGCAGTTGATTTTTTTTGCCTATGTGGAGCCTGACAACCATCAATAAATTTGATCGTACTGGGCAAACGAGTAGCCCAATTCATTACCAGATCGGCCACTGTTGTGGCAAAACAAAGAAACAAAGGAACCCAGCAAGGCCACTGATCATAGGCAAACCAACGGACAAGAATAGAGTAAAGTAAGTGTGTTTCCGTGAAGAAAGTGTCCAGCATACCATAGAGTCGCTGCCCTGCTGATGCCAGCGCCTTGGGTACCGTAATCGCCCAACCCAAACACCCTGCTTTTCTAGAATATTGACGACCGGCCTGCGTTAATCGCACATAGTACATCGAACCTTCAAGCTCAACTTTAACCCCAATAGCTTTAGCTTGAGACACTCGAGAAGCCTCAGATTGCTCCATTAAAGCTTTTAATCTCTTCAGATCATCTATCAACTTAGCATAGTGTTTTCGCTGCTTTCTATTAAACGCACTCGTTTCAGTAATAGCGCTATCAAGTATTGATATTAAGGAAGCCCTCGTCCCAGGAATGGAATAGCCATTTAAGGCCTGCAAGAGCCCTTCTTTATTAGATGGGTAAACATCAGGCACATTGATAGCATGTGTCTTTAACAGTGTTGTTGTTTCTAAAGGCTCAGCGCTTGAGTCAGTGCCACTTGGGCCTTCGTTCTCACTAGATTGTTCAGAAGCCAGCACCGTTGGCAAAATTAGCTCAGCTTTTAGAGCGGTTACCGTATCTTCAATTTCCTTGAACTTTGGAGGCTGTGGCTGATAGCTGACATCCACATAACGGGGGGATCTGCCACAAGAAGGTTCTTTTAACGCCATAGGTTTGCCTTTTTGAGGACCATCCTATCTGAGTTTGCTTAAGAAAACCTGAACAGCTTCAAAAAATCTAAAAATAAAAATGATGATTAGGGCTTGTTTACAATGGGTTTTTCGAAACGAAAATCAAGATAATCGAGCCAAAAATGAAAAAAATCGAAGCACATATTGAACATATGTCATGAGATTTTTGCAATTTTTGGCCGATTTCGCTTGGTTTGCAGTCGGGAATACCCATTGTAAACAAGCCCTAAAAATCAACCAACTGAAAACAAAAGAAGTGGGCCATTATGCTTCGTAATACTTCACACCGATTTTAATTTTTTCGCGGCCTGACGAGGTACGCCAGCGATTCGTGTCGCGCAAAGAATACGCACAACCGCAGTATTCTTGCATGTAAAACCCTTCGCGCTTAGAGATTTCAATCATACGCTGTGAACCGCCTTGCTTTCGCCAATTGTAAGTCCAATAGACCAAATCGTCATAGCGGGCTGCCGCACGCTCGCCGCAACCATTGATTTGGTTCATATCTTTCCAGCGTGAAATACCCAGGGAACTGGAGATCACATCAAAGCCATGCTCTGCTGCGTATAAGGCTGTGCGCTCAAAACGCATATCAAAGCATTGGGTGCAGCGCTCACCGCGCTCTGGCTCCATCTCCAAGCCTTTGATGCGTTTAAACCAGTTATCCATGTCGTAATCAGCATCCACAAAAGGAATATTGTGCTTCTCGGCAAAGACGATATTTTCTTCTTTACGAAGCTCATATTCTTTCTTCGGGTGAATATTCGGATTGTAAAAATAAATCGTGAAATCGATCTCTGAAGCGATTAAGGCTTCCATCACCTCACCTGAACACGGCGCGCAACAAGAATGCAACAGCAATTTTTTACGCCCCTTAGGCAAGCTTAAGGTTTCTCGCTGTGTCATGCGTGCTGCTCCTGAATATGGCGAACCGCCTCACTGATACGATGCAAGCACGTTTCTTTACCCAACAAGGCCATCACCTCATTCATCGGCGGTGACATATTACTGCCCGTGATCGCCAAACGTAATGGCTGGCCAAGTTTACCGAAACCCACCTCACACTCTGCGATGGTTTCGTGCATTAATTCGTGCAGATTTGGCGCATCAAAGGCGGCAGCGGCTTGTAATTTTTGCATAAAAACTTGCAAAAGCTTAACGGCACCCAAGTTAAACACTTTATTCACCGTTTTTTCATCGTACACAATGGCGTACTCATAAAAAAAGTGCGTGAGCTCGGCCATCTCGCGCAGTGTGTGGGCCCGCTCACGATACAGCTCGATCACATCCGCGACAGCGGGGCCGTGATGTGTGTCGACCGCGCGCGCATCATACTGCCACTGCAAAGCCGGCTCAAGCTCAGAGACTGGCAAGGTTTTAATGTAATGCGCATTGATCCAGCGCAATTTTTCCGGATCAAAACTCGCCGGTGCACGGTTGATGTGGGCCACATCAAAATAATCGATCATCTCACCCAGTGAAAAAATTTCTTGATCGCCATGCGACCAACCTAAACGAACCAAATAATTTAACAAAGCCTGCGGCAAAAAGCCCTCATCACGGTATTGCATCACACTCACCGCGCCATGGCGCTTGGATAAACGCTTGCCGTCACTGCCCAAAATCATGGGTACATGACCATACACCGGCGGCTCAGCGCCCAAGGCTTTAAAGACATTAATTTGTCGTGGCGTATTATTGATGTGATCATCACCACGGATCACGTGAGTCATGTTCATATCCCAATCATCGACCACCACCGTGAAATTATACGTGGGCGTGCCATCGCTGCGCGCAATGATCAAATCATCCAGCTCACTGTTCGCGACGGTGATTTCACCGCGAATAAAATCGAAAAAGCTCACCACCCCTTCTGTCGGGTTTTTAAAGCGCACCACGTGGGGCTCCTCCGCGCTGACCTCTCGATCTCGGCAGTGGCCATCGTAACGGGGCTTTTCCTGATTCGCCATTTGGGTTTCGCGCAAAGTTTCCAAGCGCTCTTTTGAACAGGTACAACGGTAGGCTTTACCTTCGGATAATAATTGCGCCACCACCTCGGCATAACGATCAAAACGTTGGGTTTGGTAAATCGGCCCTTCATCGTAATTAAGCCCCAGCCAATCCATGGCATCCAAAATCGCCTGGATGGATTCATTGGTGGAGCGCTCACGGTCGGTGTCTTCAATGCGCAGCGCAAACTGACCGCCATGTTTTTGAGCATACAGCCAACAATACAGGGCCGTTCTCGCACCGCCAATGTGCAAATAGCCGGTTGGGCTGGGGGCAAAGCGTGTTCGTAAAAGCATAGTGTATCTTACTGATTAAAAGACGCGCATTGTAGCGGTTTTGCGTTATCCACACAATCTGTGGATATCTTTGTGCAGAACGCTTGGAAAAACACTTTTGAGCTTAGCCTAGACTCGTGTGACTTAACTTGCTTAAAAATTACCCTTGTCAATCAGGTCAAAAAATGGGCGGGCAGGCTTTCGTGGCCAGTGCAACACCCTCGCTGGTGAAGCTTTACACAACCGGCTTACTTATCCACAAAAACTGTGGATAAGTTTGTGTGTAAGGTTTGAATAAGGGGGCGGGTTTCGCGAAATCTCGCGCTTTCTAACAAAATGAGCAAAACTTGCACCAAACAATTTAAATTATATTTTTCAATGAGTTATACTGTTTTTATCGTCTAAAAAGCAGCGGGTTTAGAGACAGCGCTAAGATTTTCTTAATAAAACAAACGTTTGTGCAAAAACCACCGTAACTAGTGGAAAACTAAAACGCTAGCATGCTACTATCGCAAGCCAAATTGGGGGCAAACATGACACTGAAGGACGCACAGGCGCGCCAAACAGCGCTCGATATCCGTGAGAGCTTTATCGTCCAAGCGCCGGCAGGCTCAGGCAAGACCGAACTGTTGACCCAACGTTTTTTGGCGCTTTTGGCCACCGTGGAAAAGCCCGAGTCCATCCTAGCCATCACCTTCACTCGCAAAGCTGCCCAAGAAATGCGCGAACGGATTTTAGATCGCCTTAAAATGGCCGCCAATAGCGGCGACCCCCAAGAAGCCCATGCACAAACCACCTATCGGCTAGCTAAAGCGGTGCTCACCCAAAACACCGAACGTGGCTGGCAGCTTCTGGATAACCCCAGGCGATTAAAAATCCAAACCATCGACAGCTTCTGCGCTGAACTGGCCAACACCCTGCCCTTGACCAGCGAACTGGGTGCGATCAATCAAGTCACGGAAAAGCCCTGGGCACATTACCAGCAAGCCATTCAATCACTGGTCAACGATGCCGAAAGGGATGGCTACGCCGACACACTGACCACGCTTTTACTGCACCTGGATAATAATCTGCGCCACTTAAGCCGCCTGATGAGCGAGATGCTCGCCACACGTGACCAGTGGCTGCCGTATGTCTACGCACACAAAGGGCACTTAAAAGCCACCGCCGACTCAGTACTCGCCAACATTAACCAACAACAGCTGGCACAGTTAGAGTCAGCCATACCTGAGAACATCAAAAAACAAGCGCAAGGCCTACTCAATGCCTTAACCATTGAGCCAGGCACCACACTTTGGCATAGCCTGCGCGCGCTTTTAATGACACAAGACGGCCAATGGCGAAAAACCTTTACCGCACAACAAGGTTTGCCGAGCACTGCGAGCTTAAAAACCGCCGCCGAAAAAGACACTGTAAAAGCCTTAAAAGCACAACTTTTAGCCCTGTGTGAAGCGCTGGACGCCACCGAAGATGTGAAAGATCGCCTGGCTCGCGTCAGCGAGCTGCCGCCCGAAGCCCATAGCCACAGTCAATGGCATGTTCTGCAAGCGCTCTTTGACCTGCTGCCGATTGCTGCGGCCAAGCTTCGCCTGGTTTGGTTTTCGCACAGCACCGTCGATTTTACTGAAGTGCATTTAGCCGCGCTGCATGCGCTCGGCCAATTTGAGGCACCCAGCGATTTGGCGCTCGCCTTGGATTACCAGCTTCAGCACATTTTGGTGGATGAGTTTCAAGACACGTCGAGCAATCAGCATCATTTACTGGCCTTACTCACACAAGCCTGGCAAGCCGGTGATGGGCGCACCTTGTTTTGTGTGGGCGACCCAATGCAATCGATCTACCGTTTTCGCCATGCCGAAGTCGGTTTGTTTTTAAGCGTGAAAGACTATGGCCTGGGTGAAATTAAACCGAAATTTCTCGCGCTTTCCAGCAATTTTCGAAGCCAAGCGGATTTAGTGAATTGGTTTAATCAAAGCTTTCAAGCCATTTTCCCTCAACTGTCCGATTTACAACTGGGTGCGGTGCATTATCACGCCGCAGCCCCAATTAAGCCCAGCGAAAATCAAGCACCTCGCTTATGCATTGCACACGATGAACCCAGCGAAGCCGCACACATTGCCACGCTTGTTGAAGACACACTCAACACACACCCCAACGAGCGCATTGCCATTTTAGTGCGGGCTAAAAGCCAAGCGCTGTTAATTTTTGACGCCTTGCGAGCTCGCCAAATTCCATTTAAAGCCACCGACATTCAACCTTTAGCGAGCAAGCCTTGGGTTTTAGATGCCTGTTCTTTGCTGCGCGCGGTCTTACATTTGGATGATCGCACGGCGTGGCTCGCCACCCTTCGCGCGCCCTGGTGTGGCTTAACACTTAACAGCCTGTTTGCGCTCTCGAAAAACAGAGAAAACACGCTGTGGGAAAATATTCAATATGCCGAACTCTGCGACGACGAGCAAACTCGTTTGCAGAGCGTAAAAGCCGCACTTGAAACGGCGCTGAATTTTCGCCAGCAACTCTCTTACAGCGAAATACTGTTATACCTTTGGAGCACACTCAAAGCGGACACACTTTATGCCGGTTCGCAGCGCAATGACATGACAGCCTTCTTCAAGCTGCTACGCCAAGAAGAAGCTCGCACGCCCCTGCTGGACGCCGATCGCTTTGAGCGTGAGCTTCAAGGCATTTTTTCAAACAGCGATGAAGACAGTCTCGTTGAAATCATGACCATCCACAAATCTAAAGGCTTAGAATTTGATACAGTGATTATCCCCGCCTGCCAAAAACGCACACTCAAAACCGACAGCCCATTGCTGCTGCACGCAGAATTTCCTCGCGAAAACGACGGCGTGGATTTGCTTTTATCACCCTTGCCTGCACGCGGCGATGACGATGCAGTGTATCGCTATTTACAATCACTCAACAAACAAAAAGATGAGTTTGAAAACTGTCGCCTTTTGTATGTAGCGGCCACGCGTGCAAAAAAACGCCTTTATTTTACGGCCACCTTAGATGAAGACAAAAATGCCACACGACACAGTTTTCTTGACTACATCCAAGAACACATACAAACCGACACGATTGAGTTGGATACAAGCGATACCCAACCTAAACCCGCGCTCGTAAGGCGGCTTAACACTGACAATTTACCCAAGATTGAACCGAAGCTCTTTCAAGGGGATCAATTTGAATTAACCGTTGAGCCACAACGCGCCGCCCTCATTGGTGAACTCTTGCATGAAGCTCTCGAGCAAATTAGCCACGACGGAGTCGCGCAATGGAGTGAACAACGCATCCATGCACAACGGGACTATTGGCTTAGCCGCTTAAATACGCTGGGGCTTAACGAAGACGAACTTCAACGCGCCATCGCCACACTGACAAGCGGTTTAACGCACTGCTTAAGCGATGAAAAAGCGCAATGGATTTTACAGCCGCACAAAGAAGCGGCTTCTGAATTTGCAGTCACCTTACCCAATGGCGAAAAACGCGTGATCGACAGGACCTTTGTCGATGAACATGGTACACGCTGGATTATCGACTACAAATCGGCCCAATGCGGCAACCTAGCTTTGAACACTTTTTTAGATAAACAAACCGTCCAGTATGCTGCGCAGCTATATGAATACCGAGACATTGTCAGCGCGATGTATCCAGAGCCTGTGAAACTCGCGTTGTATTTTCCGCTGGAACAGCTGTGGCTACCGATTAATAAACAACACACTCAAGATCAGCAGGGAAAACGTTGATAATGCGTGTTCTCATGCTTGGGTGAATCCCCTTCCTGCCCCCATCGCCGGTACCTGCGGAAGGCCACCGTCAGCAGAACCACGACAACCAAAATACGAAGCGTTCGTTTCGCTCACCCTAACTTTCGCTGACTGATTGGCGCTAGCTTCTGCTGCCTGACTGCGATTACAGTATTTTTCAATGAGCATCCTATAACTCTCATCATCCATTTTACCCTGACAACGCATCAATAACTCTTTTGTCACACTCCGTAAAAAAGGATCCAATCGAACCTTATTCACATCTTGCCCATCCAGCGCACAAAAAGCCAGGCCCATCAAATCTTGAAACCTGGGGCCACTGGTGTTTTTAAAGGCATCACGTTGAAACAAAAACCAAAGACTTGTGATCAAACCGCAATCTTTTCCAGGGACTTTGATCATAGCAGATAAGTAACGTTCAGCCTTTCTATTGCGATAAAGAATACAGCGCTTGGTCATCGTCAACCGATAGAGAAAATAAAGCGATCGATTCGTCGTATCGGGTGAATACGGTAATGCCGCAGCTTGTTCAAAATAATGGCGTGCTTTATCCCTGTGGCCTTGCTGCAATTGATACACACCAAGCTCATACAAACTGGCTTGCAACTGGGCAAACCTCGCATCTTTTCCAGGCTGCCTTGAGTCAGCCCCAGGCTTTTGAGTGGTTTTTGAGGTAGCGTTACTGTACAAATCCACTCTGACAAAACGATTTCCGTCGCTATAGCGAACATGGCTCGATTGCAACTCAAATCGTGTCTCTATAACTTTAGCGGCAACATCAACCTTCGCCTCCGTCGCTAACTTTGAATTTTTATAACGATCTCGCCATTCTACAGCTTTTAACTGCATCACTGCATTTAAATGGCCAAGCTTGTGAAAATTAATCGCTGCAATTTGTTCAAAGCATTTGGCCGCTGCACTAAGATTTCCTGTCGATTTGTAGTGGCTAGCCAAGCGAAACAAGGCATCTTGAACGGCATTAAACACTTCATGGTTAAAGAGCGTTTTATACTTATCCTCAGTGTAGAGACTGTGAGCCACTCTAGCCCAGCGATCATCCAAACCATTCAAGTGGGCATACTCATTATCGCCATCCCATGAGCTGTCATCCTTAAGTCGCAGCATTTTTTGAGCCATGCACAAAGCCTGTCCGCTAGCTTCTGCGAATGACTTAAGGTCCAGCTCACCTGCCTGAGTTAACTGACCATAAGCCTTATGGAATTCATCGGTTTGGAAAGTGCTTGTGGGTTGACCTTGATCCATAGGAAACTTCTTATTATTTTTGCGCCATTGTATCACACAAATCCCAATAGTGCACATATTTTGAGCAAAAATTGTCGGCCATTATCAGCACATTGCCGCCCCATAAAGCCTATGAGAGAATGTCGCATCGCAAATCTAAGGCACAACCATGATCGACTTAAACCATGACTACGGTTTTTTAAAACTCACGGGGCCGGATGCAGCCAAATTTTTGCAAGGCCAATGCAGTGCCAACATCCAAACCTTGGCCGATGGCCACTGTGTCTACGGGGTGATTTGCGACCCCAAAGGTCGAATCCAAGCCTTGTTCCATGCCTTTCGCCAGGGTGGTGATTATTACCTGCGCATGCCAAAAGATGTGCTGAGCCATGCTCTGTCACACCTTAAAAAATACAGCATCTTTTCAAAAGTCACGATCGAGATCGATGAAAACAGCCTGTTTTTTTACGCCAGCCACCAAGGGCAAGCCGAACATATCGCGTGTGAATTTGCAATTTACGACACTGGCTTTACCGGCTTTTACACGCACAAAGTGCTGGAAACCCATGAAACCACGCTGGCCTTTAAAGAGGCCCTGATTGAGCACGGCATTCCTGAAGTGGGCCTGGCGTGTGTCGATCAATTCACCCCGCATAATTTGAATTTACAATGCTTAGGCGCCTTGGATTTTGATAAAGGTTGCTACACCGGGCAGGAAATCGTCACCCGGATGCACTTTCGGGGCACCCTCAAGCAGCACTTGTATATCGGCACATTACCGGAAGCCTTGGAACTCACGCCAATGATGGCCGTGCACAACAGTGAAGACAAACCCGTCGGCCAGGTGGTTAACGCATTGCGTCATGGCAATAAAACCCTGTGCCTAGTCACGCTTAAAGACAGCGCCTTCAATGACGCTTTCATCGAAGGCTTGCCCGTGAACCTACGCACCCCCGATTATCTGGAAATTCAGCCATAAGTCATTGACATTTGGACGGCTCGGCCCGATAATGGCGCCCTTTGAACAGACATGACCTGGAGTAACTGCCGTGGCAAACACCCCACAATCTAGAAAACGCGCGCGACAAGCGCTTAAACGCCGCATGCACAACGTGAGCTTGCGCTCTAAATTACGCACTTTCATTAAGCGAGTTCGCTACGCGGTTGAAGCGGGCAAGAAAGACGAAGCCATGACGGCATTCAACGCAGCCGTGCCCGTCATCGATGGCATGGCGAGCAAAGGCTTGATTCATAAAAACGCAGCGGCTCGCTATAAAAGCCGTTTGAACAGCCAAATCAAAGCATTATCAATTTAAATGACGCTTTAAAAAGCCGCGCTATTTGTCGCGGCTTTTTTCTTCAAGTAAAGCATCCAGCTTTTTCTCAAGACGGACGAAGCGCTCTTCCAAACGTTTCTCTCGCTCAATTTCCGCTTCGGCATCACGCCAGACATCACTCATCGTACGCTTGATAAAAAGCTTAGAAAAGTTCGCGGTCAAAATGGCGAAAAAACACAAGCCCAGCAAAATAATGATCGAACCTAAAATCTTACCACCCACAGTGAGGGGCACATAATCGCCGTAGCCCACGGTGGACATCGTCACCCAAGCCCACCAGATACCGTTACCCACAGTTTTAAATGCAGGGTCCACGCCGGTGATGAGCACACCACTTAAAACTACCACGAACACCAAGCTGATAAGCGTAGTGCTTAACTTACCATCAACCAGTGATAGGCGAATAAGCCCAAGCCATGGCACATACATTAGCACCGCCAGAATGGGCCTGATAACCATGTAAAGACGCGGCGCAAAATGCGGTGAAACTAACAAAGGGATCATGAATAGAATCACAAGCGGCGTAAACCAGTTAAACATGACATAGCGCGCCTTGTCAGTCACCAGCAATGAGAACACCACAAAACGCAGGGCAAAAAAGAGAAAGACAAGCCAGTTGATTGCCATGGCTGTGCCATTATGCAGCACATTCATGAGACTTAAGTGCCACTCAGCAAACAAAAGTACAGCAATGATGGCCATGAGAAAGTCGAACAAACGCGAAAGGTGGCGAACAAACGGTTTTTCAGCACCGCTGACGCCCACTTGGCCGAGGTAGTAATTGAGTTTCAACATCGAAAAGCACTCCTTTGCCTGGCAGTTTTTTCTGGAGTTGCACTGAAAACCCGGGTTATCGTCACTGCACTCCTCAAACCATATACAGGCTACGTTTGTTCCGTATTCGTAGCAACCGTCTTTGCGAGGAGCGAAACGACGAAGCAATCTCAAGATTAATGGACCAGATTGCCGCGCTCACTGACGTTCGCTCGCATGACACTAGCCCTAAAATGCAGCCTGAATTGAATGCCAAAGGCGTGATAATCCAGATTTTTATTTTCCCGGTTTATCGCTACGGCTCAACCCAGACCACATCACCAGACTGGCTACGCGTCTTGTTTACCGCCGCCTTGCCGCTGTTGCTGATACAAAGCATCAAAATTGATAGGCGCTAATAGCAACTGTGGCAAGCTTGCACGATTAACCAAATCAGACACGGCTTCACGCGCGTAAGGGTATAAAATGTTCGGGCAGAAGGCGCCTAGCATATGGCCGCGCTGCTCGTCATCAAAACCTGCGATAGTGAAAATAGCCGCTTGTTTCACTTCGACTAAGAACGCTGTTTTCTCGTCCGCTTTTGCGGTGACTGTTACCAACAGCGAAACCTCATAAATATCGCCTTCGATATTTTTATTTTCAACATTCAGATCAATGCTCACTTCCGGCTGCCATTCACGCAAAAAAAGCTCAGGTGTATTGGGGGCTTCAAAAGATGCGTCTTTCAAATATAAACGTTGGATTTCAAATTGCTGTTCAGCCATGGTTTTACTCCTCTAGTAATGTGTCTAATGAGCCACTGCGTGCCATTGCGATTAAATCATCGTAACCACCCACATGACTGTCACCAATAAAAATTTGCGGAATGGTTCGGCGACCACTTTTAGCTTCCATTTCGCCACGCAGCTCGTCATTTTCATCAACGCGAAGCTCAGTGTAAGCGATACCGCGGCTTTCAAAGAATTGTTTTGCCCGAACACAGTAGGGGCAGTAATCCGCCGAATAAATCATCACTTGCTTCACGATCTCACCCCCTCTTTTTCCAATGGCAACCCTGCATCTTTCCATGCTTTTAACCCACCACGAATACTGACCACATCGTCAAAACCGGCTTTAGCAAGAATTTTTTTAGCGCTAGCAACTTGAGACAAAACATCGGCCACGACGATCACAGGTTTTTTCTTCGCTTTAGGTATTTTGTTTAAATACGCCGACAAGGCTTTTAGGTCCACACGCTGACTTCTCACAATGTGACCCGCTTTAAACGCATCCTCCGACCTAAGGTCGATAATACTCGCGTGCTGCTTATTAATAAGATTCACCGCAATTTGTGGTGTCACCGCACCGCGCTCTCGTTGCTTAATGTGGTGCTCATACCACAGAAAGATAATAAGCATGACCACGAATAACGTCGTTAAAAACCAATGTCGCTCGATAAATGGCCAAAATTTATTCATAGCAGATAAAAATACCTTAAAATTTAGCGGATCATTATACACACTCGCCCAAAAAAAACATAAACTTTTGTTGGCGTGAAAACCTTGAGAGCAGAAAGCCCACATGACAAACAAACCCAAAACCAAACCCTTGGTACTGTGCATTTTTGATGGCTTTGGCCATGGTGAAGCGGGCCCCTACAACGCGATCACACAAGCCAAAACGCCCCACTACGATACGCTTTGGCAAACCTGCCCCCACACTTTGCTCGATGCATCTGGCATGGCCGTGGGCTTACCCCATCACCAAATGGGCAACTCTGAAGTGGGCCATATGAATATCGGCGCAGGCCGGCCAGTGTATCAAGACCTAAGCCGCATCAGCCAAGCCATCACTAACGACGAACTTAAAAACAACCCTGTTTTAAAAAATGCGCTGTCCACGCTGGCCGAAAGCCAAAAAGCCCTACACCTTTTTGGCTTATTATCACCTGGCGGTGTACACAGCCATGAAGAGCATTTATTCGCTTTATTAAAGCTTGCAAAAGCGTGTGGCGTGAAACAATGCTACGTACATGCCATGCTAGACGGGCGCGACACAGCGCCGCAAAGCGCCCAAGCCTCATTAGAAAAACTCGAAGCACTGTGCCAAACACTTGGCATGGCCAGCATTAAAACCCTCATTGGGCGATACTTTGCGATGGATCGCGACAACCACTGGGACCGTATCGAACAGGCGTATCGGGCGATCATCGAAAGCCAAGCACCTTACCAAGCCCGCAATGCTATAGATGCTCTAAAACAAGCCTATGAGCGCGGCGAAACCGATGAGTTTGTCACTGCCTGTTTAATTGGCGAACCTGCCGCTGTACAAAATGGCGATGTCATGCTCGGCTTTAATTTTCGATCAGATCGTGCACGCCAACTCTGCCATGCCTTCAATGACGAAACCTTTAGCCATTTCAAGCGCCAGGCCCTTCACTTGAGCCACTTCGTGACACTCACAGACTACGATGCCACACTCGCTGCAGAGGTTGCCTTTCCCAAGCCTGCCCTCGAACACTTACTCACCGATGTACTCAGCGAGCACGGCCTGACCCAACTTCGCCTGGCTGAAACGGAAAAATACGCTCACGTGACTTTCTTCTTTAACGGCGGGCGTGAAAAACCTGTCGCTGGCGAGGAGCGCCTTTTAATACACTCACCCAACGTGGCCACCTATGATTTAAAACCTGAGATGTCAGCAAACGAAGTCACCGATGCCTTAGTCAACGACATTAAAGCACAAGCCCATGACGTGATTATTTGTAATTATGCCAACGCTGACATGGTCGGTCACACTGGAAAACTAGACGCGACCATTAAAGCGATCGAATGCCTAGACCACTGTTTGGGACGCATTATCCAAGCGCTCGACACCGTTCACGGTGAACTGCTTCTCACAGCAGACCACGGCAATGCCGATGCCATGTATGACAGCAAAAAGCATGCGCCAATCACTTCTCATACCAGCAATTTGGTGCCCTTTATTTATCGTGGCCGCCATGCCACAATGAGCCCACGGACTGGGTGCTTGGCTGATATTGCGCCAAGCGTGCTACACTTACTCGGCATTAAGCCACCCAGCGCGATGACAGGGATGAATTTAATTCAGTTAAGCGATGAGAACGATTAAAATAAAACAAAGATTAACAGCCTTATCCCTTCTGATTGTTGCATCAACTGCTTTCTCAAGCAGTTTTTTTTCACACCTTACGGTTAGCCAGCACAAGCTTTCGACGGTTAACCAAGAAATCAAAACGCTTGAGAGCACGATTACTGCCACAAAAAGCAAACGCAATAAATTGCAAAACAATTTGCAACAAGTTGAAACACAGATTGCAGGCGTTCAAAAAAAACTACACCTGACACGGGCTAAATTACTGCCGAAAGAGCATGAGCTCAACCGTAAAAAAGGCGAGCAAGATCAGTTGCGCCATGAACTGGCCTTACAAAATGAACTGATGACTAAACATATGTTGGCCGCTTACGCACTGGGTCGACAATCTGAAATCAAGCTACTATTAAATCAACAAAATCCGCAAACGATTGATCGCTATATGGTGTACTATCGCTACCTTATCATGGCGCGCCAACAATCGATCAAACACGCCCAAAAAACCATCCAACAATTACAAGCGGTCACACAGTCGATCGAAGCTCAGGAAAAAACCCTACTAAAAGCTAAAGAAAAGCTTCGCCAGGAAAACCACGCCTTACAAAAAGCGCAAAGCAGCCGGCAAGCCACGATTGAGCAACTTGGTGAACATTTGAAAACCAAACAAGCTCAGCTAAAAAAACTGTATAGCGATAAAGCACGACTACAAAAATTGTTAAATTTGTTGAATGAGAAAAATTATTACGCAAGCCCAGGCACCAACTTTGCAGCTGACAAGGGGCACCTGCCCTGGCCTGTCGAACAGGTGAAGCTGCTCCAAACCTACCATGCGCCTATTGCCGGCGGCAGGCTTCGCAGCAGCGGCATTTTGCTCGCCGACACTGCCGGCACACCTATTCACGCCATCTACCCCGGTAAGGTCGTATTCGCCCATTGGCTAAGAGGCTACGGCTTTTTAACCATCATTCAACACGGCAAACATTACATGACCCTTTATGCACGCTGCCAAGCCTTATTTGTTAAAAAAGGCGATCACGTCACGCCCGGACAGATTATCGCCAGCGTGGGTAATTCTGGTGGTTATGATACGCCAGCGCTATACTTCGAAATTCGACGCTTATCAAAACCTGAAGACCCAACACGTTGGCTCAGAAAAATAGGATGATTTTATGAAACGCTGCCTTAGCCTTGTAACCGCATTGACTCTTTCAATGCTTTGTTTCGCATCCCAAGCACCGAAAATACAAACACCCAGCCCAGAGGCGATGGTACCCTTTCTTATCGCTGTTTCACACGTCAAGCAGTTTTATGTCAAAGATGCCAGCGATGATAAGCTTATGGCCGGCGCGATTCGCGGCATGCTTCAAGAGCTAGACCCTCACTCCAGCTATTTGGACGAAAAAGCCTTAAAACAACTTTCTTTGACGACAAAAGGTAACTACGTGGGCGTGGGTATGGTGCTGAGTGTTGATCACAAATCCTTAAAAGTGATCACCACACTCAAAGACTCACCCGCACGCAAAGGCGGTATTAAAAATGGCGACTATATACTGGCCGTCAATAACAAGCCGATGATCGATACGGATATTGACGAAGCCGTTGAGATGATTCGCGGCAAACCCGGCACGAAAGTGACGCTCACAGTGGCTAATAAAAACGATAAAAGCCCTCGAAAAATTACACTCACGCGCAAAAAATTGGATGTGGCCAACATCACCGGCCGTATTTTGAGTGATCACTTCGCTTATATTCAAATCGTGCAATTTCAAAAAAATACGGCTCGCGATATCAAGCGCGAATACCAAACACTGGCCAAGCAAGCCAAGCTTCAAGGTGTGATTTTAGACCTTCGCAACAACCCAGGCGGCTTACTGGAAGAAGCGGTGGATGTCTCTGATTTGTTTTTAGACGCGAATAAATTGGGCAAAGACAAAACCATCGTATACACCAAAGAGCGTGACAACATGGTCCACCTGCGCGAAAAAGCCAAAACACTGGATATGACGCAGGGCCTGCCGATCGTTGTGCTCATCAATAACGGCTCTGCCTCAGCCTCAGAAATTGTGGCCGGCGCCTTGCAAGACTATAAACGCGCTGTCGTGATTGGCACGCAAAGCTTTGGCAAAGGCTCAGTGCAAACCTTATTACCATTGGATGGCGTGAGTGCCATTAAGCTCACCACCGCACTTTATTACACCCCCAAAGGCCGATCCATCCAAGCCACCGGCATTAAACCGGATATCACCGTAGAAGAAATGGCCTTTAAAGAAAAAGATGAGAAAGACGAAGTACTCGCCTTTTTAACCCAAATGCGGGAAAAAGACTTGCACAATGTGCTCGCCAATGGCAACGGCAAATCGGCTGAAGCTAAAAAAGCCCATGAAGAAATCAGCGCGGAAAAAGATTACCAACTCCACGAAGCTGTGAACATCATCAAGGCCATTAATTTAATTAAAGCGCAAAAAGCCAGCTAGCGGCGCGAGGCTTATAGTTTTTAAAAAACAGGCTTTTCTATGCGACGAAAATTATGACAAGGGATCTATTGAAAAACGTGGAGACGGAAGGTTACTACAAACACATAGATGGGCTTCGTGCACTAGCCGTTGTTTCAGTGTTGTTTTTACACCTAGGCTTTTCGCTATTTAGCGGAGGGTATGTTGGCGTTGATATATTTTTTGTAATCTCCGGCTTCTTGATCACAAACATCATTGTTAAAGAGCTTGAAAATAGGGGGAAGTTTTGCTTTATAAACTTCTACACAAGAAGAGCCAATAGAATATTACCTGCTCTTGTTTTCATTCTAGCATTATCATTTTTACTGTCAGCATGGCTTTTGAATCTGGCAAAGTTTAAAATCTATGGGGGCTCACTTGCAACAGCAGCTATATCGTTTTCAAATGTGTTTTTCTATAAACAAGCTGGATACTTTGACATATTTTCTCAATCCAGCCCCTTACTGCACACCTGGTCTTTAGGCGTGGAGGAGCAGTTTTACATATTTTGGCCAATTGGCTTACTGATTGTATCTAAGAGAAACAGAAAATTACTAATACCGCTTCGTACACGACACAACTCCTTCTAATTTGAGTCAGGCAAAGCTGGGGGCTGGTATGGTTTGGGTTTAAAAAGCCTCACTGCTTGCTTAAACCACTTAATTTTGCCAGCAAACCAGAGCAGGCAAG
>Ga0210019_1000073_pt1 | contig 140474 bp, 129 predicted proteins | sample CryGeyCG2114_020_2_FD_183969 | JGI IMG/M metagenome (GOLD analysis project Ga0210019, IMG submission 183969) | Groundwater microbial communities from aquifer - Crystal Geyser CG11_big_fil_rev_8/21/14_0.20 (SPAdes) (version 2) | ecosystem: Environmental > Aquatic > Deep subsurface > Groundwater...
GGGATTTTTCTCATTCCCGTTGCGAAATTTGACCGAGAATTGCGTATATAGTAGAATCCGCATATATACTTCAATACTAGTAAAGTTTTATGAGTACGTCAAAAAAGAATCTTCCTCCGATTGCGCGAAATATCCGTAAGTACCGCAATGAACACGGTATTTCACAAGATAAACTGTCAAAATTAACGAATCTTTCTTTTGCTACCATTACTAAAATAGAGGCGGGTGATACTCCTAATCCGACCGTGGAGACGATGAAAAAGATTGCTGATGCTTTGGGGGTTACCATTGATAACTTAATGCAATAACTATGACTACTAAATCTTTAAAATTTTACTTTTAGTTAAATGTCCAGAAAAGCTACCAATAAATTTCTAACGCAGGCAAAGAGGTCAAAAAATGACGAGTTTTATACTGTACTTTCAGACATAGAAAAAGAACTCAGGCATTACAAAAAGCACTTCAAGAACAAGGTTGTTTATTGCAATTGTGACGATCCTCGTGTTAGTAATTTTTTTCATTATTTCTCATATAACTTTGAGAAATTGGAGTTGAAAAAGTTGATAACTACCTGCTACAAAAACCAGAACGCAGATTTATTTAGTAGACATGATACAGAGCGAGCAATCTATCTTGAATATAAAGGCGATAAAAATAAGAACAATGTGCCTGACCCTAAGGAAATTGGTATTAAGCAATTAAAAGGAGACGGTGATTTTCGCTCCCAAGAATGTATAGAACTACTAGAACAATCAGATATTGTTGTTACAAATCCGCCGTTTTCACTGTTCAGGGAGTATGTTTCTCAACTTGTAGAACACAACAAAAAGTTTTTAATTATAGGAACTTGGAATGCAATCACATACAAGGATATTTTCAAATATATAAAGGAAAATAAAATATGGATTGGAGTAAACAGCAATCGAAACTTTACAGGATTTATCGTGCCGAAACATTACCCTTTGGATGGAACTGAGGCTAGGATTGATGAAAATGGAAACAGAATAATTTCATCCAATAATACCTGCTGGTTTACAAATCTTGATATTGATAAGCGTCATGAAGAACTTATTCTTTATAAAAAATATGATCCCGAAGTGTATCCTACCTATGACAATTACAACGCCATTGAGGTTTCAAAAGCTAATGATATTCCGATTGATTACGACGGTTTAATGGGTGTCCCAATTACTTTTATGAATAAATATAATCCTAAGCAATTTGAAATAGTAGGTTGTAGTTATTCTTATGGTGAACCAAAAGGGTATCATATTGAAGGAAAAGATTTTGGTGTTAGTATTAATGGTAATCAGATTTATAAGAGGCTTTTTATTAAAAATATTAAACTTTAGACTATGAAAATTGAACTCAAAGAAATCACAGTGCGTGAGCTGGTAAAAGACTATGAAGACAATGCCGAAGAGGGCGTGCGAAGTTATGGTGGCAAATTGGATATTCGCCCACCTTACCAGCGAGAATTTATCTATAAAGACAAGCAAAGAGACGCTGTAATTGATACTCTTACAAAAGACTATCCTCTGAACGTGATGTATTGGGCAGTGCAGGATGATGGCAATTATGAAATCATTGACGGGCAGCAACGCACAATATCAATCTGCCAATACGCTGAGGGGGATTTTTCAGTTAAAGTCGGAAATACTGATGAACTCAGGGCATTTCATAATTTACAAGAAAACGAAAAAGAGCAAATTTTGAACTATAAATTGATGGTCTATTTATGTAGTGGGAAAGATAGCGAAAGGTTGGAATGGTTTAAAACTATCAACATTGCAGGAGAAGAACTAAGTGACCAAGAATTAAGAAATGCTGTTTATTCAGGATCGTGGGTTTCAGATGCTAAACGTTATTTTTCTAAGAAAAGTCGCCCAAAAATTGGAGATGATTATTTAAGTGGTTCGGCAAATCGACAAGAATTTTTAGAAACAGCTATTAATTGGATTTCTAATGGAAAAATAGAAAGCTATATGTCCAAAAATCAAAATGAGCCTAATGCTCATGAATTATGGCTATATTTCCAAGCTGTAATCAATTGGGTAAAAACAGTATTCCCAACTAAGCGCAGGGAAATGAAAGGTGTTCAGTGGGGCTTTCTTTACAATGAGTTTAAAGACCAAAAATTTGACTCAAAAAAACTAGAAAAGGAAATTGCTCAACTAATGGAGGATGATGACATCGGTAATAAAAAGGGTATTTATACCTATGTCTTAACCCGCAAAGAAAAACATTTGAATATTCGAGCTTTTAGCCTCAATCAAAAAAGAGAAGCCTACGAAAGACAGAAAGGAATCTGCGCGAAGTGCAAAGAACATTTTGAGCTTGAAGAAATGGAAGCTGACCACATCAAGCCTTGGCACGAAGGTGGCAAGACGGATGCGAAGAATTGCCAAATGTTGTGTAAGCAAGATAACCGTACTAAATCTGGGAAGTAATATCATGGCAGATAATCAGCAACATAATCGCGGCTCGGAATGGAGGAAATGGGATTTGCAGATACATATCCCCGGAGCCAAACACGCCGATCAATACTTGGTTGAGAATGGCGTTGATGTATGGGATAAATTTATTAACTATCTAAAAAGCTCCGATGTTTCAGTTTTTGGGATTACTGACTATTTTTCTATTGCGGGCTACGAAACACTATTAAGCAAGATCAAAGATATTTCAGAATTGAAAGACAAAAAGTTTTTTCCTTGTGTTGAACTGAGGCTGGACATAAGTGTTAATAGCAACTCCGAGCAATTACAATGTCATCTCATTTTTGATAATGAGTATGACCTTGAAAAAGTTAAAAATTTTCTTGCCCATTTACCGCTTAAAAATCAGAAATCTAACGGCTCTGTTGCGTATTGCACGGATGCTGATATTTCGGAGTGCGGTGGATATGACAAAGTAAGTGTTACGAACGAAGAGCTTGAAAAGTCTCTTAAAAATTTGTTTGGAAACGAACGGCCATTTTTGATTGTTGGGTTAGCAAGTGGCATGGGAAGCAATCGGGCAAACCCTAACGCAAATATTAAGAAAGAGCTTGCAGATCTCTTTGATGGTTGTTGCGATTTGTTTTTTGGCAACGATACAAGCACAGATTATTACTTGAAGGAAGATAGATATGAAAACAAAGAGGTGAAGGCAAAAGCGAAGTCGGTGATAGCCACTTCTGACTGCCATACTTTTGATGATTGCGAGAATAAACTTGGTAAGAAATTCTCCGTTAAAAATCAAAATGGTGACGATCTTGATAGATATGGGTTTAGCTGGATTAAGGCGGATACCACTTTTGAAGGATTGAAACAAATTATCTTTGAGCCAGTAGATAGGGTTGCTTTTGGTTACGAAAAGCCGGAATCCAAAAAGTCGTATCGCCTCATTGATAAAGTCAGATTTATTGATAACACCGGACAAGATAATTTTCCGTCTGTTGCTATAGAGATAAACCACAACCTTACTGCAATAATTGGTGGAAAATCGACCGGAAAATCTCTGCTTTTGTACTACACGGCGAAAACTATTGACGCACAAGAAGTTGAAAACAGGTTTGCCGATCATCCTACGGCAACCCAATACAATTTTGACGATTCATCAGATTTCAATTTTGAAGTTGTCTGGGCAGATGGAGAAAGCACCTATCTTAAAAATGTCGAGGGTACCGAAAATGAAAGCGAGAGGAAGATTTTATACATTCCCCAAAACTACCTTAACAAGCTTTCCGAAAAGAATGTGAAGAGTCGAGAAACGCTAAATAAATTTGTTAGAGACGTTCTATTGCAAGACGAAACAGTCAGAGATAAATACGAGAGCACTCTTTCAAAGATAAAGAATTTTTCAAAATCAATTCCCGTAAGTGTTACTAACCTGTATCAACTCAAACAGGAAATTGCTGCAATAGAAGAAAACATAAAGCAATTAGGGGAAGAGAGGGGTATCAAGAAGTATCTCGCTCAGTTACAGAAGGAAGCCGATGAAATAAAAAATAAATCAGGGCTTTCTGAACAGGAAATTAAAGACTACGAAAAACTTCTAAATCAAGAAAAAGAGGTTACGACTGGCATAGCGATATTGTCCGAGGACAAAAAGAGTATTGCCATCTTCCGGCAAAACATATCACAACAGTTGGAGAGCTTGGAGGAATTAAGAGACGAACAAGCTGCTTACATTGGTAATGAAGCAGTTAAAAGTGAATTTGAGAAAGAATTTATCGGAATTGCACAGACCAAAATATATCTTCTGGCTTCGGTTGATAAAATCATAACCTCTATAAACACAAGAATTGAAGCCAGCAAGAAAGAGCTGGAAGCAATTAAGAGAAACCTTACTCCATTCATGGCTAAGGTTAAGTTGCAAGATGAACTAAAGAAGAAGAATGATGCTGTAAAAGAGGAACAGAAAAAACTGGACAAAATCGCCCTTGAGAGAAAAGGCCTTGAGTCTAAGAAAGGCAACTATGAAAAGGAAAAAAAGTCCATGATCGATATATACAAGGATATTTTCGGTGTCTATGACTCAATGAGGAACGAGTTTAAGAAATATGAGAATAACTTTGAAGATATATCGCTAAATGTTTCCGTTGGCTTCAATGAGCAAAGATTCAATGACGAAGTAATACATGGCTGTTTGAACAAACAAGACATCAAACGCAATGTTGATGGTGTTGATTGGAAAGACGAATACGAATATCAGTATGATCCAAGCAATCACATTGCTTTTATCACAGCCGTCTTTAGTGCTGTTGTGGATGGAAGGATTAAAACGATTAAGAACAAGTCATCAAAAGACGCCATTGTAAAAATCCTAGAAGATCATTTTGATTTGGACTTCAAAATTGCATATAAAAACGATTCATTGGATAAAATGTCTCCAGGCAAAAAAGGGTTGGTTCTCTTGCGACTTTTGATAGATTTAAGCAACGAAGAGTGGCCGATACTTCTTGACCAGCCAGAAGACGATTTGGATAACAGATCGGTTTATGATGATCTGGTGTTTTTTGTGAAGAAAAAGAAGAAACAAAGACAAATCATCATTGTTACCCATAATCCAAATTTGGCAGTTGGGGCAGATGCAGAAGAAATAATCGTTGCAAATCAGGACGGACAGGAAAAAGGCAGAGAAAATAAGAAATATAAATTTGAGTATGTTTCCGGTGCTTTGGAAAATACCTTTGAGTTGTCTGAAAGCCAAGAAAAAGCCATTTTGTTCAGGAAGGGTATCCGCCAGCATGTATGTGAAGTGCTGGAGGGCGGAAAAGAGGCGTTTCAGAAACGAGAGAGGAAGTATAATTTTGGTCCATAAAAAAAGAATTTGCCGCCAAAGAAAAACTTGAAATCGTCAGAAACGGCAGGTCGGCCGCGCCGGAGGACAGGCAAGCAGGCGGCGGCTGGCGCGCGAACATTTCAGCCGCCGCCCGCAAAGTCCGTTCGTATTTTTTCCAGCGCACACCGCCAACGTTGAATTCGAGATGAGCACGAGCCCGCAGGGCGACGTGCGAATCCGAAGATACGTTGTGCCGGGTGAGCCATTGCGATCCCGGTACTTATGCGAGGTAAAAGACATTCACATGGACATTCTGTGAGTACGCTCGGAATTCGAGATGAGCACGAGCCCGCAGGGCGACGTGCGAATCCGAAGATACGTTGTGCCGGGTGAGCCATTGCGATCCCGGTACTTATGCGAGGTAAAAGACATTCACATGGACATTCTGTGAGTACGCTCGGAATTCGAGATGAGCACGAGCCCGCAGGGCGACGTGCGAATCCGAAGATACGTTGTGCCGGGTGAGCCATTGCGATCCCGGTACACGACGACACGGACGATATGAAAATATCTTCCTGCACGGAGCGAAGCGAACCAAGCAGGGCAACGTTGCATTCGAGCTACGGCCTTCGGGACGGCGGACCCCCTCTGCCTCTGCCGTGTTCCCGATCATCGCGGTCATCTCGTCCCCGACCCCTGTCTTTGTCTTCATCGTCCCGGTCTTCCGTATCCGCATCTCGCTCTTCTTCCTCGGGTACATGCGGAGGATCTTCTCTGTGTTCTTTGAACGGCGGCCGTAACGCCTCTTTTTTCGTACCACCGAACAAAGGTGGCGGTCCTCTGCGTGCATCACGCATTTCGTGTGAGTCATTGTCCTCTTCCCGTTCCGACTCGCTGCGTTCCGGAAGACCGCGATGGTCTTCTTTTTTATTCTCCGCCATGTCTTCAAACAGTTCCGGTGCAAATGGCGGCGGTTTCATATGTTCGAACACAGAAGTGTCACCGCGCAGCTCGGGAATAAACTGCCGTCCTTCCATCGTACGATGAAATGCACGTTTGCCTCTGCGCATGGCTTGGTACGCTTCGGGCACGTTGCCCTGACGGAAGAACGACTCTGCCTGCTCCATATTCTCACGCAGGTACTCTGCTATCTCCGGCTCTACCACAGGCGTTGTTGCCACTTCGCGTACGGCTTTCAGGTGCTCCTTGAGTATGTCTTCTATGTCTTCGGGCGATACGCTGCTCGCTGCACGCGCTTCGGCGAAGTGACGCGTACGGAATGCCTGCTCCCTCCAGTCACGTACACGGGCAAATGCCGGAAAATCCGTATGGTCAGGGTGACCGTGCTCCATGAATTTCCGTAACCCGGATTCGTGGTCCTCCACGGCAAACTCCCATCGTTCACTGACATCGGAAGCAAGTTGCGCATCACGTTCGCTTAAGAGTTGGAGACGTTCCTCCATGTGCGCCATGCGCTCTTCTATATGCTGCTCAAGAAGCGCCTGATGTTCCGGAAGCACACGCTCCCGTTGCAGAAGCATTTCAGCTTCCTCGAACCGACGGTTTAAATGGTGCAATGCCCGCTCGACTCTGCGCTCTTGAGAGAGTGAAAAATATTCTCGCAGCGGTTCTGTAACATCCACTTTCAAAGGGTACAGTGCGTCTCCGGGAAGCGTGTCTTCCGCCGCATACGCAAAGCCTCCTCCTGTTGTTACCAATATGCTGACAATCAGAAACTGCGCCGAGAACGAACGCAATGTAAACGGACGCAGCAGTGCGGCTCGTGTTGCGTCCAAACGTGAAGAGAGTGTGGACACTTGGTTACGACGTGCGGGATGCATTTGCATGAATGCGTGCACACGGTCGAACACCGCCTCTTTTTCCAACGCACTCAAGCGTACGTCTCTCGCTGCGGCACCGACGTACTCTTCGGGAAGGGGGACAGACACGTGCTGCATCAGTACGGCACGTACCTCCTCACGTTCCTGCGCACTGAGATGCACTTCCAGAGCAGTCACCTGCGTTACCAGTGCGTCGCGTACGTTGCTGCGCTCGCTCTCCGTAAGAGAAACTTTTTTTGCAGCCTCGAAGAAGGATGACAGGTGTTTATCCATACTGCGGAAGCAGGGAACGAAGTTTCTTCACTCCGCGATTTATGCGTACGGATACCACATTCACCGGTTCACCGAGTATTTCTGCAATTTCTTTGGGGGGCAGCTCGTCGACGTAACGCAGTAACAGTGCGGAGCGATACGGTTCTTCTACTTGTGACATAACAGACACCACATGACGGCCGTCGAGGGCCGTGCCCATGTCTCTGCCGTCCTCTCCCGCGATATCGAATCCTGCTTCCCGCATGTCTTCCAGCGAATCTTCCTGGCGAAGCTTGGCTCTTCGTGCCTGATCTACAATCAGATTGTTTGCGGAGCGATACAAAAAAGCCCGCAAGTTTGTCACCTTCTTACCGGACGCCAGGTACTCCCATGTTTTCATGAACGTTTCCTGCATAAGATCCACCGCTTTCTCACGATCGTTCACACGAAAGTAGCAGTGCCGAAAGATGGCATCCGCATACAAATCGTACGCCGTGGCGAAATCTTCCTCCAGTGATGGCGATTGTTCCGACATGTATAAGTGAAGACGTATAAAGAGTGCCACTCTTACAAGAAAATGGGGAGAAAAATCTGTGTAAGAGTTGAGACATCCGTTCGTCTTACATGGTGTACATCATTTTTTTCCCCTTTTACCCCATGAAAATGACAGACAGATTTGTATCACTTTCCATACTCGGAGCTCTCGTACTCAGTGCGGCTCCCGCACACGCCGAAACTCCGAACGACGAAGAAGACAGCAGACGAGACGGTCTCTTTACTGCCATAGAAGCATGTATAGAGTTAGAAACTCTCGCAGAGCGACGTGATTGTGTGCAGGAACTGCGCGATTTCGCTCCTCCTCCACGCTCTGAACACAGGCGCGGACCAAATTTGGAAAATCTTCCCGAAGAAATCCGCCAAGCAATAGAAGAGTGCAAAGCACTGGAAGACAGAGATGCAAAGCATGAGTGTCTGAAAACTCTGCACGATGAAAATGAAGATGCGTTTCCAAAGCGACCTGAGTTTGAGCGCGGACGCGGCGACTTTGGCGACCGCGAAGGTCCGGGATTCGGTCGCGGACGCGGACGCGGCAAAGGACATGGTTTCTTCCGAAATCTCTCCGATGATGCGAAGGACGCACTGAAGGAATGCCGAGACGAAGAAGACCGGGCTGCTCGCAGAGAATGCATTCGTGCGGCAAAAGATACGAATACGAACTCCTAGGAAAGGAGGAAGGAACACACGCGAATCAGGGCGCTGCCTCAGCACATGCGCCCTTTTTCGTCTGTCCCGAAAAGAAGACAATTACATATTTATATGGTATAATATATACAACTTCACACCCACTCCATGCACTTCCCAGTCCCCCTGCAACCCAATACCCTGCACACTGCGCAGCATATTCATTTGAATCCCGCAGATGTTCACGAAAATCATACGCGCGGTCACGGTCATGGCGGTCAGAAGAAGAATAAGAGCTGCAACTGCGTGGAACTCACGCACAAACCGAGCGGCGTGGTGGTTCGGGTGGATCATCATCGTCACCTGAGCGACAACAGAGAAGAAGCTTGGCAGCTGCTCATAGAAAAAGTGGAGGAACACACGGTGGGAAATCTGGAGGAGAAAGAACGAGAGATTTACCACGAAATGAAAGCCGAAAGTCGCCGATCCAAGGGCGGACACGAGCTGTCGCAGGAAGCCAGAACACTACAGCAGGAACTCAACGTGCTGGAAGAACAGAAGCACGCCATAGAAGAGTAGCCCCGCTGGAGGTACACTGCGAGAGATGGAATTTCCCGTGGAATTGCCCGGCAAGTTTGCGCAACTCGCAGAGGATCTTGGTATTCGTGCCCAAGATATTTCGGAAACATTCACTCGCGGCACGGGTCCCGGAGGACAGAAGATAAACAAAACCAGTATCTGCGTGGAACTCACGCATATTCCCACGGGTACGGTGGTGCGAGTGCAGAAACATAGGCAGCAGAGCGCCAACAGACTCTCTGCATACAAACTTCTCATTTCAAAAGTGGAAGAGAAGAAGAAAGGAAAAGAGTCTGCGAAAGCCAAGCGAATCTTTAAGCTTCGAAAGCAGAAAGTACGACGCAGCAAGCGTGCCAAAGAAAAAATACTGGAAGCAAAGCACCACCGAAGCGATATCAAAGACACACGGAAAAAGATCGTGTAGCACAAAAAGAGAGCCGCTACGGTATGAATTTGGTCGTAAAAATACGCCAAAGAGTTTGACCTGCAGAGCTTCGCCCCGTACGATTCCCCGGCTCATGGCACGCAAATGCTCCAAAACAGGCAAGCGCACGGCAACCGGTAACAACCGAAGCCACTCTTTGCGGGCCACAAAGCGTACATTTAAGCCAAATATTCAGAAGACTCGCGTATTCGACCCGAACACCGGCGAATACAAGACCATGAAGGTTTCCACCAGTTACCTGCGCACACTCGCCAAGAGAATGCAGGCAGGGAAGAGAGTATAGGGAAAGCGGGCAGCGGGCAGCGGGCAGAAGACAGCTTTTTACTAATAGCTGACCACTGATTGCTTACTACTTCCTGCCGACAGCCCGCCTTCTCATACTGAGTCGTTCCTTGTACAGTGACCACACATGTTCGAATTTCTCACTCCCACGTTCATCATCAGCGTTCTGCTCGCACTCTCCGTGCATGAGTGGGCACACGGATACGTGGCACACAAACTGGGAGACGCCACCGCAAAGATGGAAGGGAGACTCACATTAAATCCCTTGGCTCACTTAGACCCTGTGGGAACGGTGCTCTTCGTACTGGTGGGATTCGGATGGGGAAAGCCCGTGCCGGTGGATCCTCGATACTTTAAGAACATCAAAAGAGATACCGCACTCGTGGCTCTCGCAGGCCCGGTGAGTAACTTCATTCTCGCGCTGTTTGCATTCGTAATGCTCTTGTTTGTAAGCAGACAATCCATCGTCTCTATGAGCGGCGCCATGATGGCACACGGCGATACGTCCGTAGCCATGCGTCTGCTCACAGAACTTATGACAGACTTCCTGCATATTAACCTCGTGCTCATGGCATTTAACTTGCTACCCATTGCACCGTTGGACGGCTCGAAGATTATTCGACCGTTCGTACCGCTTCGTCACGAAAACCGTTACCAGGACTTTATGGAGCAGGGGCCGAAAATTTTGCTTATTCTCATTGTGCTCGGGCAACTGCTCAACGTTCCTATTCTCTCCATGTGGATAGGATTTATTATCAGCCCTGTGTTGCAGCTTTTCTCCGTACTGGCTACGTTGGTGTAGCCTTTTCGGTTCTTACGGCACTTTTTTAGAAAAAGTGCCCAAAAATCGGCCAAAAAATGAGCTCGCGTTCGCGGCACAGAAGATAGCTTGAGCGGTCGCAGTGCCGCTTCGCTCAAACATGCATTTTTGGCCAAGGAAGGACTCAATATTTCAAGTGGAGAGGCTACTCTGGTAATGCAAAAGGTCTGTCAGTTCCACCTGTTTGAGAGTGCTTTCTTTTGTCATGGTGAGGTGCTCGACTGATCCTTCGAGGCTCTCTTTGCTTGCAGCTTCGGCCGGCACGCAGGATGACAGTCGAGCCTCGAACCATGCACGAGTTTGGAACTGACAGAATTTATTATGTGCAAGAGAAGTCAGGTACCGTCAGGAGGGTAAGGGGGGTTTGGGGGGCTTAGGAAACCGGACAAGGTGCCCTAGCCCCCCAATACAGATAAAGAAAAATGACCGAGACAGACGAGATGACTATCCATAAAAAGTGCTATACACTGCAGCCAATGAGCAAACTCTCTATTTTCCACGAAATCTGGCAATTCCTGCGCGTGCGCAAGAAATGGTGGCTGCTTCCGCTCATCATTTTCATAGCCGCCCTCGGCCTTGTACTCATATTCGCACAGGGTTCCGCATTTGCACCCTTTATCTATACCGTCTTTTAATCATGAGCAAACTCTCACTCTTCGGCGAACTCTGGCAGTTTCTGAAAGTTCGAAAGAAATGGTGGTTGCTGCCGATTATCGTGATCATCGGACTTTTGGGTCTGCTGCTTATATTCGCCCAGAGCTCCGCTCTTGCTCCGTTCATCTACACCATTATCTAGATGTCCTCGGGCAAAATCATCCTTCTCGTCATAGCCTACCTGTTCGTATTTGAGCTGGTACTGAGCATGAAGCTCTTGGGACTGAAAGAAGAAAAACTCGTTGCGCCGTTTAACTGGCAGCACACGCTGTGGATGAAGTTTTCCCATTACTTAGGGATTGTCATGAGCAAAATTATCCTCACTGTGCTGTGGATAATTGGCATAGGACCGTACGCAATGATCTGGCAGCTCATGCATCTGAAAAAAAAGAAACCTGAGAGCTACTGGGTGAAAGTGGATAACGAAAACGCCGATATGAAATACTCCTTTTAAGCTGTGAGCAAACCGAACTACATTCTTGGCATCTCCTGCTTTTACCACGACTCTGGTGCGGTACTACTGCGCGACGGAGAAGTAGTGTACGCCGCACAGGAAGAGCGTTTCACACGAAAGAAACACGACGATGCCATTCCGGTGGAAGTAGTAAAACGCGCACTCGCGCATGAGGGAATAACCATAGACGACATAGACGCAGTCGGATTTTACGAGAAGCCACTGCTGAAATTCTTCGACCGCATACTCCAAACCTACTTTAAGGTGTGGCCACGGGGACTCGTGTCGTACCACCACGCCATGCAGGAGTGGATGACCAAAAAGCTCTGGACCAACCACCTGTTTGGCAAAGAGCTTGGGTACAAAGGACCTATTTTCTACAGCTCCCACCACGAAGCGCATGCGGCAAGCAGCTACTACGCGTCGAAATTTGAGGACGCCGCCATTGTGACCGTGGACGGTGTGGGCGAATGGGCAACCACCACTGTGGGGTACGCCAAAGGTACGGAACTGGCTCTTACGGAGGAAATTCACTTCCCACACTCTCTGGGGCTGCTGTACTCCGCCATCACCTACTACCTTGGATTTAAGGTAAACAGCGCGGAGTACAAAGTGATGGGACTCGCTCCGTACGGAGAGCCCAAGTACGTGGAGCAGATGCACAAACTGCTCGATCTAAAACCCGACGGAAGTTTTGCCCTGAATATGGAGTACTTCACCTACGAGTACACACTGCGTATGACAGGCAAGAAACTGGAGCAACTGCTCGGCCAACCACGGCGTAACCCCGAAAGCAGCCTCGACCAGTTCCATAAAGACGTTGCCGCTTCCGTGCAGGCAATAACGGAAGAAGCAATGATGCTCATAGTGAAACACGCCAAAGAGACGTGCCCTTCGGAGAACCTGTGCCTCGCGGGAGGAGTGGCACTTAACTGTGTGGCCAACGGCAAAATACTGCGCTCGAATATGTTTAAAAACATCTACATTCAACCGGCTTCCGGCGACGCAGGTGGAGCACTGGGAGTAGCGTATTTGATTTGGCATCGTGAATTCAAAGGCAAGCGCAGCAGTCCCCTGCCACATGCGTACTGGGGCAGTGAGTACGACGGCACAGCCATAGAGCACGCTCTGAAAGACCACGGTCTCACCTACGAAAAGCTCTCAGCCAGCGACACCATAAAAACTGTTGCTCAGTTACTGGAAGGAGATAACGTTATCGGATGGTTCCAAGGACGTATGGAGTACGGCCCTCGCGCACTGGGTAACCGCTCCATAATCGCCGATGCCCGCAACAAAGAAAACTGGAAGAAGGTGAACCTGAAAATTAAGTTCCGCGAGTCGTTCCGACCGTTTGCGCCCACCGTGTTGGAAGAGAAGGTCGATGACTGGTTTGAACTGGACAGAGAAAGTCCGTACATGTTGCTGGTAGCAGATGTACATGCGGATAAACGCGAAAAAATTCCCGCCGTTACGCACGTAGATGGCTCTGCTCGTATTCAGACAATAAACCGCGAGCAGAACCCCCGGTACTATGACCTTATAAAAGCATTCGATGACCGCACAGGTTGCCCCGTGATAATTAACACATCGTTTAATGTGCGTGGAGAGCCGATAGTAGAGAGTCCGAAGGACGCCATAAACTGCTTTTTACACACACAGATGGACTACCTCGTTCTTGGAAACTTCTTAGTCCGTAAGGACGCACAGAACCAAAAAATGCAGGATAACGCAGCATACTTGGAGCAGTTTGAGTTGGATTAGTAGCATTTGTCATGGTGAGCTATGTCATCTGGAGAATCTTTGGGGTAAAAAAAGACAGCCCACGAGTGTCGCGGGCCGTCATGCGTCTCAAACTTGTTCCGTCCGACTTCAAATGTAGTGTTCGTCATTCGGCGGAGAAGGACTTCTGTCGATACCGATGGCCCAACAAATCGCCATAGTGATGACCGCGGCAGCGATCACCTTGCCAATTGCAAGACCGGGATTCGACCAGTCGTCCACAGCAGCGGCAGCACCACCGATTGCACCGCCTAAAAGAAGAGATCTCACTGAAATCTTGCCTCCGTGAAAAGAAAGGAACGTTTCTGAAACTATGTAAAGAGTACGCAATTTCTGAATATTGACAAGAACATAAGTGGTTTATAATACAAGAATTAGACGAAGAGAGCAGAGGAGAAGATTCCTCTGTATACTCTCTGTCAATGACGAACCAACAATCCATTCTCCCTTTCTTGGCATGCCCCGAAACAGGCGGACCACTGGTGCAGGAAGGTAATGAACTGAAAAATGAATACGGCACGGCGTACAAGATAGAAGGTGGCATTCCTCGTCTTCTTACTCCCAGTAAAACCGAGGAGGAAGAAAAAGTACGACAGAAGATGCAGGCGTTTTACGAAACTGTTACTTTCCCCGGGTACGATGGCATAGACAGCCCGAGTGTCCTTATGGATAAAGCGAAGAAGAGCGGTTTTGGCAGATGGCTGGATGAAGCAATTTCTCCCATGGCAACGGTAATGGAGGTGGGGTGCGGCACAGGACAAATGACAAACTTCCTCGGGCTCGTAAGTACCCGCAAGCTCATAGGAGTGGACCAAAGTATTCCGTCGCTCACACTCGGAGAGAAATTTCGCAGTCAATTTGAATTGAAGAACGTGTCGTTTGTGCAGGGCAATATTTTTGCTCTGCCCGTAAAACCAAACTCCGTCGATGTACTCATTTGCTCGGGAGTGCTGCACCACACACCGGACCCCTACGGCGGATACAAGGAACTGCTGAAACGTGTGAAGCCGGGCGGGTACATTGTAATTGGGCTGTATAACACGTACGCACGTATTCCGCTGGGAATGCGTAAATGTGTGTTTCGTTGTACGGGGAACGTCTTTAGAAAACTAGACGCCCACATGCGCAGAAAAGACGTGGACCAAAGCAAAAAGGAGATCTGGTTTGCCGACCAGTACAGAAACCCTCATGAAAGCTGGCACAGCGTGGATGAAACGCTGAAGTGGTTCGATGACACAGGAGTGGAGTTTGTGAGCGGCGTACCGGACATCGGCGGCATGGCAAAAAGCGAAACACCGCAGGTGCAGAAACTGTTTGCTGCGCATCCTCGCGGTACCCCTGCACAGCACATCGCCAAGCAGCTGGGGTGGATGTTTACCATAGGAAGAGAAGGAGGACTGTTTGTGCTGACTGGGAGGAAGAAGTAATCACGTCGCCCTTTTGTGGCAGTATCACTTCTATTCTCATGGCACTTTTTTAGAAAAAGTGCCCAAAAATCGGCCAAAAAAGAACTCGCGTTCGCGGCACAAAAGAAGTTAGAGCGGTCGCAGTGCCGCTTCGCTCAAACATGCATTTTTGGCCAAGAAAGGGCTAAAGATTTAAGGAGAGAGACATTAATTGTCATACTAAATGAAACCGTTGTTTCACCTGTCTAAAAGTACTCCCCTGCGTCATGGTGAGGTGCTCTACTGATCCTTCGAGGCTCTTGACCACAATTTAAAAAAGCCTGTCAGCCGCACCTGTCTGAGCGAGGGGGCTACCGTTAGGCGCAACTTATATGCGAGAGCATGCCAGGTGGCCCGGTGTACTATGAACACTCACTCGCCAGCCTGGTTGCTCGAGCCGGTGGTATGATAACCCTGTCTCGCCCCGAGCGAGTTTGCGGCTGACAAAGTTTTTGGGCACTTTTTCTAAAAAAGTGCCGTAGGAAAAAATCAGATCATTCTGCGGTCTTTCATGTCAAAAAAATACCGCAAGAAAAGAAGTTCAGGCAGACAAAAGAAAGAAGGAACTAACATCACATGATTATGTCTCTGAAAAATACCGCAAGAAGAAGACAGCAAACACGAAGATACGATAGGATACCCCTACATGAAGCCCAAAAGCGCCGCTATCAACCTCAGTCTCCTCGCAGCAACCGCCTTCTTCTTCTTCGGAGGAATAGAAGTGATACTGCGCGTGACGGGTCTGCAAACGGTAAAGCCCAATCCCCCGAAGATTTACCAGACCAGTGACTACACGGATATAAGTTACGAGCTGCGTCCCAACATTCGAAAGAAGGCGTACCGCAATACGGTAACAACGAACAGTCTGGGATTTCGCAGTCCGGAAATTAATGCATCGAAAGATACTGTGCTGATTCTGGGAGATTCCATCGCATTCGGATACGGCGTAGCAGACCACGAAACACTGGGGGCGCAGCTGCAGACGCTGCTGCCGCAGTACAACTTCTTAAACACGGGTACGCCGGGGTATCACCTGGGTATGGAAACCGCGCTCTACAAAGAGAAGTTGAAGGACATTCCGCACTCGGCACTCATGCTCGTGTTCCACTACAACGATTTCGAAATGCAAACCGGCTGGCTGGATGACCTTGGCATCATTCGCTCTCCGAATTTCGTGCCGACGGCAACGGAGTGCAGTCCCATTACAGAAGGGCTGCTGGGGCTGCTACCGGGCAAATGCTGGCTGGATACCCACAGTGCGTTCTACAAAGCGGTGAAGAAACTGGTGAATATGCGCTTTGCGGGCGAAATGCTGGAAGAAGCACGCGAAGGAGACGTGACAATGGCCGAGAGTCACAGCATTTCAAACGAGCAGATGCGCATGTACCTTCGTCAACTGGACTCTCTGCTGCGCATACTCCCCGCAGACATGCCAAAAACATTCGTAATCTGGCCCGACCGATACCTGCACGAAAAGAGCAGACCCGTACTGAAGGCAGCGGTCGAAAAACGCGGATTTACCGTCGTGGATTTGTACGACATATTCTCAAACAAAGTGGAAGTACTCGGGTGGGATACCGTGCATCCGAGTGCGCGCGCAGTGAAACAGGCTGCGGAAGTGGTGGCGGAGAAAATAGCACTATAGGTTCATCCACGGTCGGTCGTCTGTGGCAACGTTGCTCGGTCGCGGGCGAGGTTGAAAATCTTTGTCGCCTCTCGTAAGAATGGCGAACACACTCACACCGTGCATAAAACCGTGTGTGCGTGTGCCGCGCAGCACGTTGCGCATACGAGGAAGTTCGCTCGCAAAAATGCCATACAGCAATGTGTTTATGAGTGCGGGAGGTACGGAGAGATCCGTATCGTGTGCGCCCAGTGCCTTACCCCGCCAGCGACTGATTGCCCGTGCAACGCGCACGAGAGGATACAAGCGAGCATTGCAGTACGTTGCCAAGCGCTCCTCCACCGGGAGATCCACCCACAGAAGTCGCAGACGCTCGATGGTGTAGCGACGGTAGTGTTCGAATCCTCTGTCGTGTACACCCCAAAGCGCAGGGTCTGCGGGTGCCATAAGAACGAGATGCGCACCCGGCTTCATGGCGGCGAGCAGAGAGGACGTGAAAAGAAAATCATCTTCTATGTGTTCCAGCACATCCATGAGCAGCACAACATCCGCCTCTTTCATTTGTGCGGGTATGTCCTCGGGTGCGTACCCGCACACAAACTCCGCTTCGGGAAAACGTGCCTTGGCACTCGCTATGGCTTCGGGAATGGGATCTATACCCAACACACGGTAGTGCGGGCTTAAAGCCGCCGTGTTGCCCCCTGTGCCACAACCGACATCCAGCACCGGCGTGGCGTTTCCTTCGGGCACAAGCTCTCGCAGAAGGGCGCGCAGCATGTGCACGCGCGCACGAAACCACCAGTGATGACTCTCTGTTTCTTCGTGTGCCTGAAATTGCGGAAGTTGCATACCTGCAGAGTAACGGAAAAAACCACCTGGAGCACAAGCAGGTGGCGTGTTCTTTCGTGTGCCGGAGTCCTATGGACTTCTTGGCACTCTCGTCGCTTTTGTTCCGGAAGTCCGTGCGGAAGCGATGTGCTCGAAAGAGTGCAAAATGTTTAGTACTGTGGATACTGCCTTCTAACCCGGGAGGCCCTGGGGGAAAACAGACATGGAAAACCTTTCAAAATGAGGAATGAAGAATGTCATAGCGCGTGGGTGTGCCGGTCTCCTTACGGTGACCGGCAACGATGAAGTGAATTCATCTGGTTCACCTTTCTCGTGATGGCCCACTATCCAGCGGGCCGACCTTGCTTGCTACAGCTGGTTCTTCTGATCGACGATTTGCCGATCGCTTCTTCGTGCCGCAACCTTCGTTGCGCTCTTCTTTGCGCGGTTGTGACCGTTGAACTTCATTTGGCCCGTGAGGGCGAAGATGAATTCCGTCAAAGCATTACTCCTTCTGGAGTGTCGAATTGAAATCGACTGTTGGTTGTCCCGAAGGTCAGTGCCGTACTAAAGCACCGACCAACTATCCGGTGATCCGAAAGAACTGCGCAGAGTGTAAGTATAAGAAACCTGAGAATCAAAAAACTTTTTTCAGTTTTCTTGTCGCACTACCGCACACGCAACGCATCGGGGTCTGTGATTCGAAATCCGCATAATGCGCGCAAACGAATACCTTGCATAACACCAATAACCCACACGTACTTCACTCCTCTCTTAAGGAGCACTCGTATGTTCGGTGCGGTTTTGGAAACCCCCGCACGACGCTTCTCGCACACGTAGGGAATCTCGATGTATGAATGCTTCAGTAAAATAGCTCGAAACATCATATCTATGAAATACTCTCCGTAGTCACCTTTCAGACGAATCTGCGAAAATACACTTCTGCGCACAGCTATGAATCCGCTCGTGTAGTCGTGAAATCCGAAATGCAAAAACACACGAAGAATCACATTGAGAACACTGCTGAGTAAAATTGCGATTTGAGACTCTCCTTCTCCGTGTTCTTTTTGGCTGCCGCCGCGCACAAACCTCGAACCGACCGCAATGTCGTACCCTTCTTCCACCTTGGAAAGCAGTTGCGGTATGACCGCAGGAGGCATGGAAAAGTCGCAATCCATCCATACAACAATGTCCCCCTTCGCAAGCTCTATTCCTCTCCAAATACTTTTACGCAGCCCGCGGTCCGTCGTACGTGTTTCAAGCCGCAAACCGGGAACACGACCGGAGTCTATAAGCTGCTGAGTCAGACGAGATGTGCCATCCGGTGAGTTGTCGTCCACCACGAGTATTTCGTGCGGATGCGAAACAGCCTCGTGTATGGCAACAATGAGATCGACTATATTCCCGGCCTCGTTGTACGTCGGAAGAATAACGGAAATCATACAATAGTCAGCGGAAGAGAAGCTGCATCCAAGCCTGTCCCGAGTAAGTGAGCGTCGCAGATGCGAACGCACCGAAGGATCGGAAGAATAACGGAAATCATACAATAGTCAGTGGAAGAGAAGCTGCATCCAAGCCTGTCCCGAGTAAGTGAGCGTCGCAGATGCGAACGCACCGAAGGATCGGAAGAATAACGGAAACCAAACCGATACTATGCGGAGACAACTTCGTGGAAGACATCGCACACATAGTCTAGCTGCTCTTGCGTAAGTGCAAGACCCGAAGGCAAATAAAAGCCGGTTGCAGCCACTTCCGCACTCACGGGACAATGCGCAGGGCCGAAGTCTTGGGCGATAGGCTGACTTGAGAGCGGTATGAAGAAATCTCGCGTATCCACTCCGCGTTCACGCAAGCGAGCCGTAAGGTCATCGCGAGAAATACCAAGCTCATCCGTCACACGTACGCCGTACATCCAGTACACGTTTGTGGAATACGCTTTGGTGACCGGCAGTACTATTCCCTGTATGTCCGAAAGTTGCTTCGTGTACTGCTCTCCCATCCACTGCTTGTGTCCAAGAAGTGTAGTTACACTCTCCAGCTGGCCGAGTCCGAGTGCCGCCTGCATGTTGGTAAGGCGGTAGTTGTAGCCCACTTCCTCGTGCCAAAAACGTTTGCCAGGCGCATGTGCAAGATTGCGCAGCAGTCTGAGTTCATCGGCTATCAGGTCGTCATCCGTACACACCATGCCACCCTCACCCGTAGTGATGATTTTGTTCCCGTAGAAGCTGAACGCAGATACCGTGCCGAGACTCCCGCACTTTCTCCCTTTATACTCCGCACCGTGCACTTCCGCGGCATCTTCTATGACGAGAAGATTTCTCTTCTGCGCTATCTCGAGAATGGGGTCCATGTCGCAACTGTGTCCGTAAATATGTACGGGCATAATTGCCACCGTCTTCTCGGTGATTGCGGCTTCTATGAGCGCAGGATCCATGCAGTAGGTTTCGGGGTCTATATCCACAAAAACAGGTATCGCTCCCGCATACAGCACCGCATTCATGCACGACACTATCGTGAAGTCGGGCAGGATTACTTCGTCTCCTTTTCCTATGCCGAGAGCCACAAGCGACAGGTGCAACGCGGTGGTGCCGCTGGTAACGGTAACCGCATGATTCACTCCTATGAACCGGGCGAAAGACTCTTCGAATTTGTCTATGTACGGCCCCGCACTCGACACCCACCCCGTTTCCAGCGCATCGGCGACGTACGCTTTTGCAGCCTTGGTAATCACCGGTTCGTTCACAGGGACGTTCATAATTTCGGTTGGAAAATTTTGGCACCGCTGTCTCCGAGAAACGGCCCCTGTTTCACTTCTATCATTCTCGTATCTTCGAGCATGGTGAGCTTGTGTCCTCCGCGGAGGAACAATAGAAAGTCTCCTGCGGAGAGTTCTGCCGAACCGAGTTCCGTCCACTGTTCATCCAACACCGCTACCTGCACGCGTCCGGAAGCTATGTACAGAAATTCCGAAACGGTTCGTACTTCGGTGGGTCTCTCAGGATGCTGATGCGGCTGCACCTCGTACCCTGCGGGGCGCTCCAGCACGCCGACCTGAAACGCATCTTCATCTTTCGTAAAAAACTTGGCACCGCCCGACGAAATTTCTTTGCGGAAGAAGAGTGCGTATGTCGTGCCATCTTTTGTAATGCTTATGACCTCGGCCATGGCTCAAACAGTAACAGAATCCAAGATGCGCCGCATGCGGTTCTGCCAGCTGTACCACTGCGCCAACTCTTTCCTTTTCTGTGTACGCACCTCTCCCTTTTCGGCCAATGCGGCGATAATGCCGTCTGCGAGAGACGCCGAGTCGCCGGGGGTACAAAATACAACAGACTCCTCGTCTACGGCATCGTGCACAGGAGGAATATCCGCACAGACTATCGGGCTGCCCGCAGCCAAGTATTCAAAGAGTTTCAGCGGAGAAGTGTCGCGTTGGAAATACGGATGATCGGATTTCGGCGCGGGATACACAAACGCAGAGCATGCACGAAGAGCGGATGGAACCTCCGCTGCGGGTATGCGCTCTATGAACCGTATTTCCGCCCCGGTAAGCCCCTTGCCGTACGCTAGTTTGCGGTAACGCTTCGTCCAAGAAGGAGGTCCGCCCACCACCCATCCAAATACCTTCTCGCCACGTTTCTTCAGAAGTAGCAGAGCATCTATAACCTCCGGAATTCCCTTCTCTATGGTGTTGCGTGTTACCAAGGAGCCGACGTATCCGAGTACTGCCCTGTCTTTGGGAAGTTCCCACTTCGATCTCATTTCATCTTTGGTGGGAAGGTTCTCGAAACGGCGAATATCCACACCGTCTCCTTCCACGATAATTTTATGTTCATCCACTCCCCACTCCGTAAGCTCGTTACGCATGGGAGTGGTAAGGCACACTACCCGTTTCGTTGCATTGCAATCCGCCATAAAGCGTTTCCTTCTGTATCGTGGCAAATCGTGCAACTCCAACACCACAGGTGCTTTTGCTTTTACGAGCGCATGCAATAAAACGGGAGAGCGAACATACACGAGATCCGGCGAGTTTTCTTTCAGAAATTTAGTAAGACTGCGTCCGTAAAAGAACATGGTAATACGAAACCACAGTATGCCGGGAACCCACGGATGTGCGGTGGGGTCGAAGTGGTGCAAGTACCGCACCGAAAAACTCTCCGGTAAACCGTAAAAACTGGCGGCACTGTCGTGTACATTGTTCCGTACTACGGGACACAGGAGTTCCACATCGTGTCCCAGACTGCTACAGGCATCGCATACTTCTGCAATTTGTTTCCCGTATGCTTTCTCCGTAGGGAACCGAGCGTGACAAACGTACGTGATGCGCATGGAATAGAAGCCTACAATTGCTGTACTCTCCCGTCCATCGGTCCACGATGAAAAACACTGTAATCGCATTCGGCTACCACAACCAAGAGGCTCCGCGCCATTGGAGCATAAAGCGCAAGCTGGAGGAGAAAGGAGGCGAAATGATTGAATGCCACACCGCAAAGAAGGGGTTTCTTGGAAAATATGCGGATTTAACGCGGAAGTACTTCAAACACCGCAAAGAGGCGGGCACGGTGCTGGTGACGTTTCCGGGGCACTACATTGTCCCGCTGGCATGGCTGCTTACCCGCTTCCCACGCAAGCGACTCGTATTCGATGCATTTATTTCTCTGAGTGACACTCTGGTGGATGATCGCGGTAAGGTTTCTTGGTTTCACCCGTACGCGTGGTTTCTGTACGCCGTGGATTTTCTGACATGTCACGCCGCGGATGAAGTACTCATAGATACCGAAGCACACAGACAATTCTTCTTGAAACGATTCTCTCTGAAAGAGTCCAAAGTACGAGTGGTGTATTTGGAAGCCCGCACGGATATGTTCTTTCCGAAAGAAACGCCCAAACCCGAGAACAGATTTGAAGTGCTCTTCTACGGCACATACATTCCGCTGCAGGGAATAGAACACATCATAGGTGCGGCAGCCATATTGGAACCCATACATCCTCACATTCATTTCACACTCATAGGTTCGGGCCAAACATACAAGGAAATTCGTGCGCTGACAGACCACAAATGCGTTGCAAACGTGCGGTTTGTGGATCGCGTTCCGTTTCAAGATCTCCCCGACCGCATACGAAGTGCGCACTTAAATCTCGGGATTTTCGGAACAAGCGCGAAAGCAGGCAGAGTTATTCCGCATAAAGTATACGACGCCATGGCCTGTGGCATGCATGTGCTCACGGCAGATACGCCCGCCATTCATGAAAAATTCGACGGACACGAACGCATGCACCTGTGCAAAGCGGGAGACCCCGCATCGCTGGCGGATGCCGTAGCAACTCTCTCCACCAAAATCTCATGAGGTTACCTCTCCGCACCCACCTCCCCGAAGCGGGCCTGCTGTTGCTCGGCACGTTCTTCTGTTTCCGAGAACTCGGCACATTTCCCGCAGCATGGACGGACGACAGCTTGTTTATGATCGTGGCGAGGCAGCTTGCGGAAGGAAAAGGCTACACACTGCCGCTTCTCACGAACGTCTGGCCGTACCCGTACATACTTGCCGTGGGTCCTCCGCTTCTTTTCCCTGTTGCTCTGGCCATAAAACTTGCGGGATTTTCCGTGGAAGCGGCACGCATTCCCATGGTCATATACATAGGACTGTCCGCACTCACCGCATATGTATTCACTGCAAAAATTGCGGATAAAAATACCGCTCGTTGGTCCGTTGCGTTGCTGCTTACGCTCTCCACTTTCATAAACACAGGCAAAACAGTCATGGGAGAAGTGCCGGGATTTTTCTTTTTACTGCTTGGCCTACTGCTGCTTTCGGATACGAGAAGAACGTGGAAAAAAGATGTCGGCATCGGACTGCTTTTCGGGCTTTCCGTTCTTGCGAAACTGACGTACGGACTCATATACCCCGCATTGGGCATGGCATGGCTTGTGGTAGCGGTGCGCAAAGACAAGAAAGAGCTGCTCTCTCTTACGAGCATCGGTCTGGTAGCGGTAGCCGTATACGCTCCGTGGCGACTGCTGGAAATGAGCAGTTTCACGGGACTTTCCAAAGACTTCGCGTTCCTGCTGAATGCGGAAGAAGGGGGAGGATTTCAAATACTGCACGGCCACCTCGAACTGCTGCTACGGTCTCAGTACCTCTACTACGGACTCATGCTGCTGCTAGGCGGCATCGGGTTGCTGCACATGCGCCGCAAACTTTCACAGTCTCTCTTCACCATACTCTGCACACTCGTCGTGCTCTGCACGCTGTACTTCTTAAGCAGCTTCGGATGGTACAGGCACCTGCTGCCGGCACATCTGCTTCTCATTCCGTTCGTTGTGATCGGCACGGTTTCAGTGCTGCCGAAGCGTTTGGCATCCGCTCTGCTTCTCTTCTTTGTGCTTGGGCAGAGCTACTGGCAACTGAATCATCGTGGTTCCAGCCGCTCTCCCGCCGCGGCGGAAGGAGCGGCATACGTGCAGGAGCACCTGCAAGACACGAAGCTGATTGTTCAAATTGCTCCTATTTTCGTACGACTGCCAAGCAACCCCAATTGGCTGTTCCTTACGAATCCCACTCTTACGTCCCGCCTTCCGAGTGAGCTGGTAACCCTTACGGAGGAGCAGCAATGCTACTGGTGGGTACGCGGCAGACAACCGCAAGATCCCGAAGATCTGCAGACAGTGGGCAGAAAATACGTTCTGGCTCCGCCTGCCAAAGATTGCCCTTAACAGGGAAGACTGGCAGCATAGATACTCACATGTTCCACAAAATTCGTCCTCACATCGGTCAGTTCGCGCTGTATATCATCAGCGGTCTTACGGCGGCAGCCATGGACCTTGGCAGCTTTTTGCTGCTCTCTCAAATACTGGAAATTTGGTACATCGCAGCCTCGGTGGTGGGAAGCATTCTGGGATTTTGCACCGCATTCCTCTGCCATAAATACTTTGTCTTTCGAAAGAAGAAAACATTCATGAAACACCTGGGACGATACTTCGCGGTGGAAATAATCAACACCGCACTCGCAACCGTGATTCTGTACGCACTGGTGGAATATCTTTCACTGCCGAAAGAATCTGCGAAGGTACTGAGTATGGGAAGCGTGGTACTCTGGAATTTTTTCGTTTACAAATTTTTCGTGTATGTCTGAAAAGCTGCCGATAAGCGCGCACATACTCACATTCAACTCCGCAGCAACGGTGGAGCGTGCGCTTAAAAGCGCGCAGAACTGTGCGGAAATAATCGTGGTGGACGGAGGGTCGACGGACGGTACGTTCGACATCGCAAAAAAATACGGAGCAACCGTACTGCCGCAGGGACCGAAAGACTCGCAGGGAAAACGCATCGAAGATTTCTCCGCCGTGCGAAACATCGCACTGCTCGCAAGCACCCAGCCGTGGGTACTGGCACTGGATAGCGACGAATACCTTTCGCAAGAGCTGCAGCATGAACTTTCCAAGGCCGCAAGCAGCACTCCCGCCGCGTACTACGTTCCGCGAAAATATGTCCTGGGAGACGGCAGAGTGGTGGATCACGCAACCACCTACCCGAACGAGCGTCTGTACTTCTTTCACCGAGACGCGGTGAAAGAATGGGTAAAGCCCGTGCATGAACGCCCGCAGATACGCGAAGGCATACCCGTAAAACGACTGAAAGGTGCAAGCCTCGCTCCGCTCGGAACACTGGAAGAATACAAAGAGAAGAACCTGCGATACCTGCAAATAGAAGTGAAGAAGTCTGCGGGCAAAGGTTGGGGCAACTGGATTTTACACCGTGTGTTGCACACACTCCGCTCCCGCCTTATTGCCCTCGTGCGACTGGCACTCATCTGGCTCCTGCCCAGAAGAGGAGTGCGACTGCCACTGCGCCAAGAACTGCTGCGATTCTGGTACGGATGGAAGTTGATAGTGGCTACATGCCCATTGTGCGTACAAAGGGGGAACAATTGACATTTTTAAAATAATTCTTTTTTCTGTACTTTTTAGAGTAAGACTTTCCCCTGTTACTTTGCAAAGATGAGAGACTACATATTTTTGTACACACACAAGAACACAGCCCCTGAGCAGAATCTTCCATTCGCAATGCAAAATAAGCCTGTCAGCCGCACCTGTCTGAGCGAGGGGGCTACCGTTCGATTGCAGCTTGTATGCGAGAGCATGCCGGGTGGCCCGGTGTACTAGAGAACACTCACTCGCCAGCCCGGTTGCTCGAGCCGGTGGTATGACAACCCTTTCTCGCCCCGAGCGAGTTTGCGGCTGACGAAGTTTTTGGGCACTTTTTCTAAAAAAGTGCCATAAGAAATAAGCAATAAGCAATAATCAGTTCATTCTGCGGTCTTCCATCTCTTAAAAAGAGCCATAGAGCATACTGCTATACACATAAAAATTGAGTCGAACTACGAAACTGCCACCTCACTCTGCACCGACTTCACGCCCGCATCTTTGGCCGCATCTGCGATATCTTTTTTGCGTGCGCGCACTTCGCATGCAGCCTTGTGCAGGCTCTCGAACGTACCGGCATCTATCCATTTGTCCTGCAGAATACTGGCTGTCAGTTCGCCCTGCTCCAGGTACCACTTGGTCACATCGGTAATTTCCAGTTCACCGCGCTTGGAAGGCTTGAGGTTCCGTATCACTTCAAAACAACGTGAGTCGTACACATAGCATCCTGTGACTGCAAAATTACTTTTTGGCTTGAGAGGCTTCTCTTCTATGGAAATAGGAATATTGCCATCCAGTTCCACCACTCCGAATCGCTCGGGGTCCGTTACTTCCTTTGTAAAAATATGTCCGCCACTCTTAAACGCACGAATCTGCGGAGAGAGATCTTCGAAGTAGATGTTGTCTCCCAAGATGGCACACACGTTATCGCTGTCTGCGAATTCTTCCGCCATGCCGAGAGCCTGTGCGATCCCTTTGGGTTCATCTTGTACTCTGTACGAGAACCGACAATCAAACCTGCTGCCACTGCCAAGGAAACTGGCAATCTGGTCTATGTGCTCCGTACCGGAAATAACAATGATGTCTTGTATGCCGGCATCCAACATAATTTGGAGCGGATACATGACCAACGGTTTGTCGTACACGGGGAGCAAACTTTTGTTGGTGACTTCCGTGAGAGGACGGAGTCTGGTTCCTGAGCCGCCGCAGATGAGCACTCCTTTCATAGAGATTTCGGTATTCTTGACAAGTGACATACTTTAGTAGATAGAGATACTTTTGGCAAGTGAATTCGGAGCTTCAGTGTACGCGTGAAAAAGCCCGAATGCACGTTCGTTTCAAGGGAACTGATGCTATGATCTCTCATATGAATCTCCTGGTTACGGGTGCCGCAGGCTTCATAGGCTCACATTTCGTCCTGCGCCATATGGCGCAGTACCCGGACGATACGGTCGTCGTGCTCGACAAGCTGACATACGCGGCAAACAGAGAGTTTTTACGCCCCGTGGCAGATGCGATTACGTTTACGGAGGGCGATATAGCGGACCAAGCACTGGTGGCCTCTCTTGTAAAAAAGCACGTCATAGACTGCATCGTAAACTTTGCCGCCGAATCGCACGTGGATAATTCCATTTCGGATGCCACACCGTTTCTGCATACCAATGTCATCGGCACGCAAGCACTCATAGAAGTGGTAAAAGCGCACCCCGGCGTACGACTGCTGCATGTATCGACGGATGAAGTGTACGGAGACATCGGCAGTGAAGACGCACCGCGAAAGGTGGGTGATCCCCTCTTTCCCAGTTCACCCTATGCGGCAAGTAAGGCGGCTGCGGAACTGTTGGTGATGGCGGCAATGCGCACATTTAAAATTCATGCGTGTGTCACACGGTGCACCAACAACTACGGTCCTCACCAGGCGGATGAAAAATTCATTCCCACTGTCATACGTAACGCACTCTCCGATACGACCATTCCTGTCTACGGAGACGGAAAGAACAAGCGCGACTGGATATACGTGACAGATCACTGCGATGCCATCGAAAAAATTCTGCACACGGACTTCGCGTTCTGGGACGAGAGTGTACCGAGCACAAATCCAAACGACACTCCCGGCTGCGGGCACTTCTTTAATATCGGTATCGACAGAGAGTGGGAGAACATAGAGGTGGTAAAAACCATTCTGGACCTGCTCGGCAAACCGCATGACCTCATAGGATTTGTGGAAGACCGCAAAGGGCACGATTGGCGCTACGCACTCGATTCTTCCGCGACTCGCGCACTCGGCTGGGAGCCGAAGGTGCAGTTTGAAGAAGGCTTACAAAAAACAATTGATTGGTACAAAGCCAAATACGTATGAAAATAGTTCTCGCCACCGGCATTTATCCTCCGGATATCGGCGGACCTGCCACCTACGTGCGAGAACTGGCACGAGAACTCGCCTCACAAGGCAATGAAGTGATTGTAATCACCTACGGTCGCAATGAGCAGCAGAATACGGACGGAAGATGGGCGGTGTATCGCGTACGAAGATGGGCGCCGGTTTTTCGATGGTGGCGGTACGCACGCGCACTGCGTAAGCATGCGAAAAATGCGGATATTCTCTACGCATTCTCATCGGTAAGTTGCGGAGTACCAATGATTCTCGCGCGTCTGAAGCATCCGAAAAAAGTACTGCGACTCGGCGGAGATTTTTTCTGGGAACGGTACACAGACCGTGGCGGCACACTTTCTCTCGCCGAATGGTACAAGTCCAAACCGTGGTCCAAATGCATTATGCAGTGGATACTGCGCAAATTTGATCACATCGCATTCTCCACCAGATTTCAGCAAGAGCTGTACTTACGGTGGTACAGGCAACTCCCCGGGCACTCCGTACTGGAAAACGCGTTGCCCGAAGGCACACCCCGACTGCACGAAAAACACCTGCCGTTTCACCTGCTCTTTATGGGTCGTTTCGTAGGATTTAAAAACCTTTCCATGCTGTTGCATGCTGTTCTTAAATTTCCGGGTGTGCGTCTCACGCTCATAGGAGCGGGGCCGATGGAAAAATCGTTGAAACAGGAAACAGAGCGCTTGCTTCTCTCGCAGCGTGTGACGTTTTTGGAATCGGTACAGGGCGAGGAGAAGCAGGAAGTATTTCAGGAATACGATCTGCTCATACTGCCGTCCCTCACGGAAATCAGCCCCAATGTTGCGCTGGAAGCACGTGCGGCAGGACTGCCTGTGCTGCTTTCGTCTGAGACGGGCTTAAGCAAAGAACTGACTTCGGGCATGACACTCACCGAACTCAAAACGCCCATAGAAATAACACGTGCGATTGCAGAAGCATCCACGCAGTACGAACTGCTTGCCGCTCAGGCCGCGGAACCCGCACCGCGCAGAACATGGCAAGATGTGCAGGAGGAGCACATGGCTCTCTTCCAACGTCTCCTATGAATCTTCTTATGATCTCCGGCGACAGGGCAACTGCGGAGGGGCGCAAGGGGGCATTTTGGTACACGCTGCAAAGCCTGGCCAAGCACTGGGACCGCATAGATATCATCTGTCCGAAACCGCCGCATAAAAATGACTCTCTGACGAGTCAGATGGAAAAACACGGCGTGTTCTTCCACCCCAATATCCGCGGCCTTCGCACACAATCCCGATGGATACGCTCGAAGGGTGCGCAGCTCTGCGCACAGCGACCGTACGCGGCAATGACGATTCATGAGTATCCTCCGTTTTATAACGGACGCGGTGCCTTGAGACTGGCAAAAGAAAAGAACATTCCGACGTTACTGGAGATACATCACATCGTCGGAGATCCCGCTCCGGCAAACTTGTCGGAAAGAATCGGCCATATGCTTTCGAGGAGAGTACTCCCCAAAGAAGTGGCACAGGCTACCGCAACCAGAACGGTGAACGGATCTGTGCGAGAAACCTTGGTTGAATGGGGAGCTCCGCAGAAGAAAATAGCGGTACTGCCGTCTTTTTATTTGGACAGATCTGTCCTTGTGAGCAGTGCTCCGAATGAAAAGAAATACGATCTCGCCTTCTGCGCACGATTGGTGGCAAACAAAGGTCTCGGCAATGTGTTGAGCGCTGTGACCATGCTGCCGGGAATAACGCTGCTTGTCATAGGAGACGGCCCCGAGAGGGCATCGCTGGAAAAACGCGCACAGTCGCTGGGCATCGCAGACCGTGTGACGTTCGCAGGCTGGCTGCCCACACATGAAGACGTGGTTGCAGCACTCAAAAGTGCAAAAATATTTCTTATGAATTCCCTGAGTGAAGGCGGACCACGCAGTGCCTTGGAAGCAATGGCGTGTGGCCTACCTGTTATTGTAACGCCGGTGGGAATTATGCCCGATGTATTGAATGACGGACAAAACGGTCTTTTTACGACCGGAGAACCCGAAGATCTGCGAACGCAGATAGAATTCCTTTTGGAAGATCCCGATCGTGCGTACGACATGGGAAAATCCGCTATGTTTGTTCTCGACTCCTTCGAGAGAGAAACGCTTATTGCGGCGTACAGCGACTTTTTAAAACACCTCTCATGAAACTTCTTATCATCACACAAAAGGTGGATAAAACAGATCCCATTCTGGGATTCTTCCATCGATGGATCGCAGAGTTTGCAAAACAGTGTGACGGTGTCACGGTCATAGGTCAGACAGTCGGTGCATACGACCCCGCAAAGAATGTGACCATACGATCTCTGGGAAAAGAGTCCGGCAAAAGCAGAGTGTTTCAGGTCTTTCGATTTTGGAAGATGTGCTTCGCACTGCGCAAAGACTACGATGCGGTGCTGGTGCACATGACCCCGATTTGGATGGTGCTCGGTGCGCCGGTATGGATTCTCCTGCGAAAGAGAAGGTATCTCTGGTACGAAGCACGAGGAACGAGGTGGCCGCTAAGAGTATCGCTCCACGTCGTACAAAAAGTATTCAGTGCTTCGGTTCACGGTATGCCGCTGCGATCATCGCGGAGCGTGATAGTCGGACACGGCATAGATACGGATTTCTTCGCACCCGGAAACACAGAGAGAGACCCTCACCTGCTGCTTACGGTGGGTCGCATAACGGCATCGAAACATTTACCAGAGATTCTTTCCGCATTCGAGCATCTGCCCAAAAAATTCAGTCTGATGATTATCGGAAGGCCGCTCACCGCAGACGATGCCCAATTGGCGGAATCTCTGAAAGAGGAAATCAAAAAAAAGAATCTCGGAGACAGAGTACGCATGCTGCCTGCCACACAAGATGCGCTGCTGCCTTTGCTGCGACGGGCATCTGTTTTCGTACATGCAAGCTCCACCAGTTTGGATAAAGCGGTACTGGAAGCATTTGCCGCGGGATGCATTGTGGTCTCTACCGCAGAGGCCGTACAACCTCTGCTTTCACCCGAATGCCAGGCAACTCAAGACACTCTCGCAGCGCGTATTCAGGGCGTCGCGGAGCTCCCTGCCACAGATAAGGAGGGCATAGCATCGCAACAACGCGAGATTATCGTGAACAACCACAGTCTCAAGAGACTCGTACAGCGTCTTACTGCCGAAATGGTTTCCACCTCTTAACCGCTTCGGGTACTCTGGAATCGTATGACAGATGTAGCTTCAGATGCAGGTGTGCGTCTTAGTATCGTAATGCCAATCTACAACGAAGAGTCCACGCTCCGAGAAATCACGGCGCGCGTGTTTGCCGCATGCGGAGATTTTGCAGAGGTGATTTTTGTGGATGACGGCTCGAAGGATACATCGTTGGAAATCGCGCGTTCGCTCGCACGACCGCAAGACACCGTGCTCACCAAAGAGAACGGCGGCAAGGGTTCTGCAGTTCGTATGGGCTACGAGCACGCAAAAGGACACTACGTTTTGGTACAAGATGCGGATTTGGAATACAGCCCGGAAGAAATACCCGGACTGCTTGCCTACGCAGAAGAACATGATTGCGGGGCACTGTTCGGTTCACGACGCCTGAAAGCACAGAAGCAATTCGTGCATCTGGCATTCTTTTTGGGGGGCACCATGCTCACACACTACTGCAATCTGTTACACCGCACCAAACTTACGGATCAGCCGACATGCTACAAAATGGTACGGGGAGATATTTTGCACTCGTTTCGCCTGCGGGAATCTGACTTCCGGTTCGACCCGGAGCTTACTTCCGTACTGGCTCGTAAAGGAGTATTCATAGACGAGCAACCCATCTCATACCATCCGCGCTCCCTGAAGGAAGGGAAAAAGATCAATTGGAAAGACGGCTTTAAGTGGCTCTGGGTATTTACCAAAATGCGCCTGATGTCCCGTAAGCGTCTTGAGGAACTCTACGCTCCTGCGTAATCTGCTCGTATGCGCACTCAGCAAATGAGCCCCGGCATCGTACTGACGTTTGCCTGCGGGGTACTTACCGTATTGTGGGCACTGAATATTCGGTACCCGATTATCAGCGATACCGCGGGGTACGCACTGCTAGGAGAGAGCGTGTGGAACAGAGGTACGTACAGTCTGTTGGGCGTACCACATGCTCGGCATCTTCCGCTGCATGCAATTCTCTCGTACCCGTTCGTGCTGGAATTCGGCTATAACCTCGGCATGAAGATTGCCAGTTTGGTTGCGGGGTTTTTCGTGCTCGCTTCCGCGTTCACACTTCTCAATCTCACATTTTCCCGCAAGGTCGCACTATTGGCAACGGCACTGCTTCCGCTGCATCACGGATTTGTATTCATGGCATCGGTCGGCTCTGCGGATCTGTTGTTTTGCGCGCTGTTTCTTCTCTCGCTTGTTGCGTATGTGCGAGCGGAAACAGATACACGCTGGTACGTGGGTGCGGGATTCTTCGCAGGTCTTGCGTGCCTCACACGATACAACGGTGCGCCGCTGTTTGCGCTGTTCTTTGTGCATGCGTTTCTCGCACGAAAGTCACACATCAAAGAGAAACACTTCTGGGTGGGAGGCCTGCTTGGCATGGCAATTTTTTCCCTGTGGTTTGTACGAAACACCGTAACTCTCGGAGGCCCGTTCGTCAGTGAGTACGGAGAGTATCTGGAGAAGAGAAACGTACATTATGGCGGGCAATTCTTTTCAAACCTGCTGTACTACGGCAATCCGCTGCAAAACATTCTACCAATCCTCTTTCTTTTTTCACTCTACGGTCTGGCTATGTTTCGAGGAAAATATAAGGGATTTCTCATCCTCTCTCTCGCTGCTGCGTGGATTCTTACGAGCGTATGGCCGGTACAAGCCATACGTTTCGCATTTCCCGGGTACCCCATACTCATCGGATTCGCGGCATGGGGAATGGCGGATTTGTATGATCGCACGGGCAAATGGAAGCTGCCTTTTACCGCAGCTGTCGCGGCAGGAATCGCATTCACACACATGGGAGCGCTGTGCCTGTACAGCCTGGGAGAATGCAATGCATGGTACGACCGTGCGATTGCCATTGGCCCCGCACAGTTGGGAGTATCCATGGAGGGAATGCAGAGCTGGCACGAAGCTCGGACGTTTATAAACAAACATGCCCCCAAGGGAGCAACGGTACTGGTAGACAGTCCTATTCATGAGCGAGTGTGGGCATCGGGTGTATTCCGAGACGACATCACTGTCACATCCGATACGGACAAAGAGTGCAATGCGTATCGCATTGTTTCTCCCTCCGAGAAAAATGATGACAGCTCTCCGTTTACATCATTCAATCAGCCCGCGCTCTCCGTGGTGCAAAAACTCTGCAGTACGCGTTAACCTTCTTTGGTGGCTTTGGCCCACAGGTTCATACCGAGCTCGAATGTTCCGGTTGAGATGTTCTCTTTCTTAAACCCTGCTTTCAGCAGAAATCCTTGTATCATTTTGAGCGTGTACTTGTCTTGGTGCTCATCTATTTCTTCGGGACTCACCAAGTGCAGCTTTGCCATAGTACGCAAAATAGGATCCGCCCACCCTGCGGGCGTGGTAAGTATGTACTCCCCCTTCGAACGCAGAACACGATGAATTTCAGTAATGAGTTCCTGCAACACCGTAGGCTCTATGTGCTCGAACACTGCAAGCATGGTAATAACGTTAAAGTCTTCCTCACTGAACGGAAGCGGTTGATCCAACGTGACATCATGTCGGATAAGCGTGATATTTTTGGCATCGAACTGTCGTATCTGTTCGTCGGTTACCATTTTATCCAAACCGATTTTACTTTCAAATTCCGTACTCTCCAGAAAATATGGAAACGACCCGCATCCTATATCCATTATTCTTCCGCGGCGCTCAGCGGGATTTATAAGCTTGTTTGCCATCTTCGCTCGCTTTCGGGAGAGAAAGCCCTCCAGAAGCCCGAATCCTCGTGTGACGTTTACCATCGGCTGCAACAGTACTGTATTCGCACTCTTCTGCCTAGTTAGAGCGCGGCTTTCAGTCGCGCCTCGGACGTGCGAATCATTGCCTCGTGTTCGTGCTGATCCTGCCGCAGATACTTCCTGCGACTGTCGAGCAATGCCTCGAGCACGGAACGTTCCGGCAAGGCACGCAAAGGGTAGGGCATGCCTTTCAGTTCCGTGTACAGCTCTTGCACCACGCAAATCGCAAGCATAGCGGCCAATGTGCCAAAGAGCATATTGCCACTCCACTGATCTTCCGGAGGCTCCTCGTAATACCGCAGTACCTCTTCCGGATTTTTAAAGTGGTAGAGCAGCATGACCGCTCCGCTCACTCCGCTGAAACCCGTCAGGTACGTGTTGCGTTCTTGTTCAGGCACTATGAAGCATCGGTATCCTTTTTGAATCAGAATTTCATTCGCCTTGTCGCACGTATCGTACCGACCCGGCGATTTTCCGATGTGTGAAGGATGCATATTGCCGTTCGCAGGCCCGAGAGAAAGATGCTCCGTATCCACAAGAATATGCCTGTTAAAAGCCGTACAGTAGCTGCTCATGGGCTCGTAGGATTTTCCGTCTATTTCAAAATGCCACCAATCCCGCGGGCGAAAACTTACGGCTGCCGTGTTTTCATCGGCAAATTCTCTCCGCAACACTTCTGTCATCTCAGAACTTACGGGGAACATGTCGTCATCACAAATCCAACCGATCTTTCTGTGCTTGGCTATGTCTCGCAGAAAAATATCTGACTTCGTGGATGCATAGAGATTCAGAAATTTTTGCACGCGAGCCTGCGGGAACTCACTTGCTTTCAGTTTTCCCGAACAATCAAAAATTGTGATGTCCACCGCATCTCCCAAGTGCTTGCGCACGATGTGGTACCACACCGTCATCATGGGAGGGAGAATGTTCATGGTAAACAACGCAGGCTTCTCGCTCGCAGGCAGAGACCGCTTACGCAGGTAAAACCCGAGTGTGGGCAGTCCCGTACGCAGTGCGCTTTTCATACTGAAACGCTTGAATGCCTTTGGAAGAAGCTCGGCGTACTCTTGTTTCATCTGTCGTAGTGTACTGCTTCTTCCGTTCTTTTCATTCGTTTTTCGGGAAGTTCCGTCTACCATGTGGCCTGTGAAATCATTCATAGACCGACACTACCGTTACATTCGCCGCTTTCGTTTCCTCTACGGCTGGGCGAAAGACTCGCATTCGCGCGCCGGATGCTCCAAACGTGCGGATGAATGGAAAGCCAGAGAATTCCGGGGTGCCAAACTGGATATATGCGGCGGACGAAATCCGTACAAACCGGGAGAATTTTTGAATGTGGACATCGTGCAGTTTCCACAGGTCGATTTGGTGTTCGATATCCGCAAGCGGTTTCCGTTCGAGGACGGTGTGATAGCGGAAGTATTCTCTGCTGCGACACTGGAGCACTTTCGCAAGCACCACAACGAACATATTCTCCGGGAGTTTCACCGCATACTGCAACCGGGAGGATTGCTACAGGTATCCACACCGGACATAGAGGCCATAGCCAGAGCACTGCTTAATGGTGAGGACTTAGACTTCGTCAACCAGCACTTCTTCGGCAAGTTTAAAACCGAACACACGGACGACTACGACGTGCACAAATGGATGTACCCCGTCTCGGGCATGATAGACGCCCTGGAATCCATAGGATTTACCGACGTGGAGCAAATGACGAATAACACGGGAATGCACGATGCGCATTTGAACTACCTTATTCGTGCACATAAACCTACTGCGTAAGCAGTTCATCGTAGACCGCCGCATACTGCCGTGCAATTTGCGACCAATCGTAGTGCGAAGCATGGTGCCTGCCTTGTACGGCAAGCGCGGTACGCAGCGGCTCATCCGTAAGAAGTCTGTTGAGCGCTTTTGCAGCAGATGCAACATCGTCCGGTTCTACGAGCAGACCCGTATTGCCGTCTTCGATAATATCGGGAATACCGCCGACTCTCGTACCTATCACTCCGCATTCCGCCGCCTGCGCCTCAAGAAACACGTTGCCGAGCGCCTCACTGCGCGACAGCCCGCAGAAAATCTGTGCCTGTGCAAACTCTTCGTACACGTCGGGCATCGGCACGAATCCGAGAAATGTCACTCTGTCCGCAACGCCCAGCTCCGCTGCCAGCGCTTCCATGGATTTCTTTACGGAGCCTTCTCCCACCACGCGCAAATGTGCGCCGAGAACGGAGACGGAGGCAAATGCACGAAGCAACGTATCTATCCCCTTCATGGGTTCTTGTCTGCCCACAAACAGAATACGACCCGGTACTTTTTCCATACGAGGCATGTGCTGCAAGCTAAGACCGTTGGAAATAAGTATCGCATCGTTGCGACCGAACTTTTTTGCACGCTCAACCAATGTGGAGCTTATGACTGTGATTGCATCCGCAAAGCAATGCATGGTTCCCACAAAGAGAGTGGTATTCGTACTCTGACACGTCAGCACTCGCTTGGTCCGTGGCAGGAGGAATCTGCAAAATATCAGCGTAAGTCCCGCGTAGGACTCCAACACCGCATGTACGAGATTGGGTCGGAGACGCATTGCTGCAAACGGAGCAAGAAAGGGATACAGCCATTTATCCGCACTGTTCCCGAATCCGACTCGCAGAACCGCAACGCCATGCAGTTCTCCTTTTTTCGGAAGTGAGCGAGAAAGGCGCGCGGTCACGATGGTAAAATCGTACCGATCTCGCAGTGCCGCCGTCACTTCTTCCGCACACGCTTCGGCACCGCTTCTGTACGGAGTGAGGAATGCCGAAAAAATAACAATGCGTGGCTTCATAAAAGTGCCAAGAAATCATCGAAAAATTGTTCGTACTGCCTGCTTACCGCGTCCCAAGAGAAGTAGGAGTCTATCCGCTCCCGCGCTTGCACACCGAGTGTTTTTGCTTTGGCCGGGTCACCCAGCAATCGTCGCACATGCGAACGCAGAGCCTCTATGTCTCCCGGAGAGAAGAGGAAGCCCGATACGCCGTTTTGCACAAGGAACCTGTTGCCTCCCACATCACTGGCAATACAGGCACAGCCGCTGCTCATTGCTTCCATCAGCGCGTTGCTTAGCCCTTCGCTGTAGCTTGGAAGCACAAAGATATCCGTGGTGGAAAGCACACCTGCCACATCGTCACTGCGCCCTGTAAATATCACATCTTTCCTGTACTGCTCCACAAGCGGATGATCCTCTTTATACCAACCTACCACCTGCACGGTGAGATTCTCGTGCTCTTTCTTCAGGGGAACAACCGCAGCGAGGTAGTCATCCACTCCCTTTACGGATTCCAAACGTCCGACATATGTGATTGTCACTCCCGTGCGCGATGCCCTACTTCGTCCGTAGGGTTTGGGGTCTATTCCCGTGGGAATCACATGTGTTTTTTTTGAGATGCCAAGAACTCGCAGAAGTCTCTGCGGCTGAGGATGAAAGGTAATGATATGGTTTGCAAAAAGCAGTATGAGCCACCCCAGAGTCCAAGCGTATATGGCACTGCAGAGTTGCGGAAATCTGTTGCGTGGCCACCACGTTATTCCGACGAACGCATCGGTAGTCAGTATCACTTTGCGTCCGCTAAGACGAAGAAGAATAGTGGAAATGGAAGACCAAAACAGCAGTTTGTTCACGATAATGAGATCCGGATTTTCCTCCTTGGCCAGCCGTCGCACGTATCCGGAAAAACCCGGTGCTATGCCGTAATTCCAAGGGTCTTTCAGGAAGAAATCTTTGCGATAATGCACGGTGAGCGAATCGGACATTTTTTCCACTTTTGATTCGCTGCCCATACATACGGCAATCACTCCGTAGCCCAAACGCTGCCAGAGTTCCGCCAGTTTCACAGAACTCACCATCCATCGGTGCTCTTCTTTCCAGTACGGCGATATCAGGAGAATGGTTCTCATAGAAAAAGTTGTGGTGAAGGCGAGCTCCGCTTGCCTGGAGCCACTCCTGCAAGGGAAAGGATGGCCCGTGGAAGGAAAACCGTAGGTTTGCCTTCCACGAAAGATCGTTGCTCTTCTTTCCAGTACGGCGATATCAGGAGAATTGTTCTCATAGAAGTAACGGTGGCGAAAGCGAGAATTATTCCTCGTCGTCCGTATCCAGTCCCTTGTTATGGAGTGCCATTTTGCGAATAATACGAGTCTGACGCTGCTCCAGCTCCTCCAAACGCATAATAATATAGAAAACGATGAAGAAGAGAATACCAAGAAACGTAACAAGAACAGCGTTTTCTCTGTTCTTAATACCGGTCACTCTTGTGAGATACTTTATGGAATCCGGCTCGATTGCAATGTATGCGATTGCCACCCAAAACAGAGTCCAAAGCATTGCCTCCCATACCGTCTTTTTTTGGCGAAACACGAGGTTCCATGCGTAGACAACGGCAACGAAGGAAGCGAGTGGCGCGATGATTTGATACGCGGTTATGTTCATCTCAGGAAGGATCGTAGCAGAATTTTCAGCGCAGTCTTCACTCCCGAGGCAAAAGACTGACCTTTTGCCATGGTGTACTCCGAGTACAACACCTTTGTAGACACCTCTTTTACGCGCCAACGGCGCTGTACGGACTCACGAACGATTTCCGTGCAGAATTCGTATCCGCTCATGCGAATATCTATTTCCTCCACCGCTTTCGGACCAAGCACCTTAAATCCGCACTGACTGTCGGAAACCCAGCGTCCGATAACGGCAAACGTGACGATATTTCCCATGCCGTTAAACACGCGGCGGATAAGCGGAATTGCATTGCGTTGACCGAAGCGATTGGCAAAAACGATGTCGGCCTCCTCGTCTAAGATGGGCTGCATCATAGACGGAATATCGTGCGGGTCATGCTGACCGTCGGCATCCAAGGTGATAATAACGTCCGCACCCAACGCTCTGGCAGCTTCTATTCCTGTCATGGTGGCCGCACCCGCACCGCAGTTTTCCACGTGCAGTACCGTAAACGCTCCCGCTTTTTCCGCCACTTCGGCAGTGTTGTCTTTGGAACCGTCGGTAACTACCACGACTTTCTCCACGTACTGCTGCGCATCGGCTATGACTGCCGCTATGCGTGTCGCTTCATTGTATGCCGGTATGACGGCAATAATGTGATGGTCGCTCATATGCACGACACTACGGAATGAGAATAAAGGATACGCCAGCTCCCGGATCGTTAAGCACCACATTCACTCCGCTCTCAGGGTTGTTCAAGAAGGAGACAAACGCATTTACTTTCTTATGCAACGACCCCTCCGCATTTCGCTCTATGGTCGCGGTATTCGTATCGAAAACGATACTGTTGAAACCGAGTGCTTTCAGACGGGCAACAGTGAGTTTGGGATCTCTCTCTTGGTAAATACAGTTGAAGAAATCCAGCTGATGGTCCGCCACACCTATGATCTCCAGGTTTCTCGGAATAAAGTACGGCATAAACGTACCCACACGGTAAAGGTACGGCCTGTCCGGAATTTCAACATTTCTCTTCAGTACGATGTCCGCAATATCGTCGTAATGAGGAATGGTTCTCTCGCGGAGTGTTTCGTATGAAACTTTGCCCATAGGGTACTCAAACAAATTTTTCTGCATTTCGTACTGCCAGAATCTGTTGTTGAATACTATAAGAAGAGAAAAACTCAACAGCACACCAAGCACTGTCTTGCTCGGAACATCGGGCGCTTTTGTTGCCAATGCTTCCAACCCCAGTACGAGTCCGAGGAATGTTCCGATTCCGTACCAAGGAATCCCCTTCGCCAGAAACACCCACTGCAACATCATGAAGAACGTTCCCGCGAAGAGCCATCGCAGCCAGCGACTTTCGCGACGCCAGAAGAACGGCAGAAGCAGAAGGAGCGGGAAGAGCAGAAGCGCCGGCATCGTCGTGACGTAATATCCCGCGCTATCGAGGTTCATGACGAGTCGCCACGGAAGCTTGATATAATGCCCCCACCCCTTACGGAATCCCCAGTATCTGTCCAACTCCTCCTTGTGTCCCGTGGGCGAACAGGCGGAGTTTTCGTTGTTGACTCTCAATTCCGCAGGCAACGTGCGCTTATTGCCTCCTCCATCCACGGTATCGGAATGCAGATCCATACTGGGAGTAATGGGATTCGGCGCTCCGAGTTCCAAGTGTGGAATAACATTTCCGATGAGAATGTTGTTGTGCAAAATCCACGGCGCAACGGAAAGCACGAATACCCCGATAAGCACACCGACTGCCCGAAGTCCCAATCGCAGGTTTTCCTTCTTTTTGGAAATACCGTACCCGACTGCAGCGACGCCAAGTATAAGTGCAATGAGTGCGAATGCCTGTTGAGAAATAAGATCGGGATTTCCCGATACGCGCTCCAGTATATCGTGAATACCCAGCACTCCCTTCTTGGCAAAGATTGCGATTGTAAGCAGTACGGCACCAACGAAGGCGTACCAGTGGAACAATGCACCCACAAGCACCGCCCCCACTGCCATAATGGTCATAACAACCGTGGACTTGGTGGCGAATGCGAATCCGAGATAGATGGAACACAGTACCAACCACCGCAAGCTGTGAACGGGCGTAGCTTCTTCTTCATCCGGCGTTGGAAAGAGGAAGAAGAACAGTACAAGGAATGCGAGTGCACCCCACATGAACACCGCGTTATCTATCTTCATGTCTGCAAAAGAGAAGTGTCCCACCATCGGAAGAGTGTAGAAGAGCAACGCGGCCAAAATACCGCGACCTTTTCCAAGGAATGATGATCCGAATACCACAACGGCGAGTACGGCCAGCAGTCCCGCCATCCAGTTTAAGAGCATGGATGCCGTCGCACCGAATATGCTGTTGTAACCAAACAGCAGAAATCCGAGCGAAGAAATGTACTCCCACTGAAACGGCGCCATGGAGAAAATAAATTTCCCGTAGCTCACCAAGAGTCGCGGACGGTTTATGTAGCTACCGAGATCATCCCATCCGATTGGGAACGGCCGCACAACATTCAGAAAGTTAAATGCGAGATAACTGATGAGTAACCACAGTACGAAGACAGACATGCTGTACCACGGCAGATGTATGGGCACGGATTCCTGCAGAAACACGCGCACCCAAAACAGTACCTGCCTGAAGCAGAGCACCGGAATAACCACAATAAGTACCCATCCTGCCGTTGCCGTATACATTCCCGCAACGGCGAGAATCCACAGCATTGTTACCCAGGCGCAGGCACCCAAAGCGGTGCTGAGAACTCCTTCGGTAAAGAGGCTGCCGCAACGAAGTCGCATCAGAGAAAGGAGCAGATGCCCGAACACGAGCATTTCAAAAAGAATGAGCATAATAAACAGCGCTTGTCTGAGCACCTTGGAAAAGAAGGAGCCGTATATGCAACGCGGAGAGATAAGGAACTGCGAAGCTGCATTGGAAAACTGTCCGTCGGGTCGCAGACAATTCGCATCCTGCAGACGATTGAAATTTGATTTGAGCAGATTCAGGGATTCCTCCGCCACATTACGATACACCTGTTCATTCGGCTCTATTATGCGACGGAGCGGAATGGTCTGCACACCTGAAGTTGTCGGCGACTCCGTGGAACCGAAACTGATGGTGGTAAATACTCCAAAGAGTGCGAGGAGAAAAAATCCGACAATGTGCCACGGACGCAAACGTATTTGCAAAGCGAACCGGCCCGTGCGCACACCCATCCAAAACAGAAATCCGAAGTAGGCAATCATGCTTACAATTCCGTACCACATCAACGGACGCATGCGCTCAAGTGTTCTGCCCACAAAGGCGAAGAGTGAGAACAATCCTCTGCAAGTCAGTTCGTCGGCATCGCAAAATTCTGCGAGTCTTTCCTGTGCGGCTCCGCTTAAGAGAACGGATCCGTGCACCGGTACCCCAAGGTACGTAAGTAATGTGTAAACGCCCCAAACAAGGAGGCTGATAAACAGGGCGATGGACAGTCGTTGAATCGTCTTCTGTGTCATAAGAGAAAATAAGCACAAAAATACCGGGGTAAGCCTAGCAGAGAGCACAGGCGGAAAACACCCAAAAGTCACGGATAGATTTTGTCCATTCGTGCTAGGATTGGCTTCTCATGGCAACAAATACGCCCGATGTTCGATCGCAATTTACGGCACTTCGCATGAAGGCACCTCCCGTATATCTGGACTGCGCGGCCACCGCACAAACTCCCGACGCAGTCATAGATGCAATGGACGAGTACTACCGCACCTACTGTGCCAATGTGCATCGCGGCATGCACGGTCTTACCGAGCGTGCCACTCTTGCGTACGAAGAAGCACGTAAAACTGTCGCATCGTTCGTCGGTGCCATGTACACAAGCGAAATTATTTTTACGAAAAACTGTACCGAAGCAATTAATCTCGTGGCCCGAACATGGGCGGAAGAACATCTGCAAAAAGGAGACACCGTGGTGCTTTCTCTCCTGGAGCATCACAGCAATATTGTTCCGTGGCAGCAGCTGGCAACACGCAAAGGAGTACATGTGGAATGGATACCCGTGGATAAAGAAGGAAAAATACAGACCGGTGAAATCGATGCAATTTTGCAGAGAGCAACGGTGAAACTCGTCTGCGTAACAGGATTAAGCAATGTGACAGGCAGTCGCCCCGATATAGCGAGTATGACCAAAAAGGCACACGATGCGGGAGCACTTATATTGGTGGATGCCGCACAACTGGCAGTACACCATAAGGTGGATGTGCAGGAAATCGACTGTGATTTTCTCACATTCTCCGGGCACAAGCTCTATGGCCCCACAGGTATAGGAGTGCTGTATGCCAAACGTGATCTGCTGCGAAACATGCCTCCTTTTTTGGGAGGAGGAATGATGATTCAAGATGTGACAATGGAAGGATTCACCCCCGCAGAATCTCCCGCAAGATTCGAGGCGGGCACACCGCCCATCGCTCAGGCCATAGGACTGAAGGCTGCCATAGAGTGGCTCTCCGGATATTCGTGGGAAGAGATGGAAGCGCACGAGCAGACTCTCATGACAGCTTGTATGCGTGTGCTGCAACGCATGGACGGAGTAAGTGTAATAGGACCGCACTCCGCAACGGAGAGATCCGGCTGCATAAGTTTCACGGTGGACGGAGTGCATCCGCATGACCTTACGGATTTGCTGGGGCAAGAGGGCATTGCGTTGCGAGCGGGGCACCACTGTGCGCAGCCGCTTCATAAACACCTCGGCGTTCCTGCAACCTCCAGGGTATCTTTTGGTATCTACAATACGGAGGAAGAGATCGACCTCCTGGAAAAAGGAATGAAGAAAGCACTGGATATCCTGAAAATATAGAAACGAGCGAATAGCTATTAGCGCGTAGCGACCAGAAGTGGACAGTAAGACTTTCCGCTAAACGCTAATCGCTAAAAAAATCTTCTAAACTCTGCTCCACTCATTCATACTTCCATGCCATGGACCTCTACGCTGAAAATATTCTCGACCACTACAGAGACCCCCGCCACAAAGGAGTGCTGGCAAACGCGGACATAACACATAGTGAAGCGAACATAAGCTGCGGAGACGAAGTGACACTCCACATACGTATAGAAGATAATCGGATTGCAGACATAGCGTGGGAAGGTACGGGTTGTGCCATCTCACAAGCGGGCATATCCATTCTTTGCGAAGAGTTACATGGCATGTCCGTGCATGATGCCACTGCTCTTACAAAAGAGGATATCTACGAACTGCTCGGCATCCCTGTTGGTCCTCGTCGCTTTAAGTGTGCGCTGCTCTGTTTGCATACACTCAAAAATGCTTTGCACATCTGCGAAGGAGAACCCGTACAAGACTGGCTGCAAACCGTGGAAATCGAAGACGAATAGGTTGTGAGAGATGCAAAAAAACTTGTAGACTCGGTTGGCTTTTAGGGTCGCCTTAAGCTCAGTGCCTAGCACCGTGCAGCGGTGCGTAATAAATAAACGTTGCTCGATTGAGAAACTGTTCGTTACAACTACTCCTCGGAACATAAGCCGCCCTAGCTCAGTGGTAGAGCACTTCCATGGTAAGGAAGGGGTCACGAGTTCAAATCTCGTGGGCGGCTCCATTTAAAAAAGATCACGAAGACGAGCTGTGCTTGTCTGAAGTGATTCCTATGTAAGGGAAAGGGGCTCATGGGGAAAACCGTAGGTTTGCCCCGGAAAAAAGGTTGTGGGTCACGAGTTCAAATCTCGTGGGCGGCTCCACTCGTCTTCGTCTCACTTTGTTCGACTACGCCGCAGTGAATGCAATCACGGCGGAGCTCTGGCGTAGACAGACAAATCTCGCCTGCCGTCCGTAGTCCGCCGCGGCGGACGAAGGAGGGTGGGCGGCTCCACTCGTCTTCGTCTCACTTTGTTCGACTACGCCGCAGTGAATGCAATCACGGCGTATGACTCCAGATGGGATCTGAACCACAATTGGTGCAATTCTATCGCAACGTTTTCAGTTCATCCAAAAGCACTGTGTCCCCCTCAAGTTCAGGGAATTGTGCGGTGTAGTCGTCCATGGACGGCTCTTGGCCTTGAGTATAGCGGTGTGAAGCATCACATAGAACGAGCTCACGGAGCAGTACTCTACGATCCAGTATGTCACTCTGCAAAAAGTCCCGTATACGCGGCGATTCGCCATTCTTATTTTTCCCATCAAACTCTGCAGCAATACGATCAATTTCTCCAAATTGCTCAGGTGTCATACTGTGTACGTCACGCCTATGTTCAGATTCCTTTTTTGCCATGAAGAATATGCAGCAATCTCCTGTGTAATTATAGCAGAAATAGGATTGGAGAGTAATGGCAAGACCGCTGACTATTTGGCACACTATCGATGTTCAAAAACAATGAAGAAGAAGGAAAACACGTACAATTCACTTGACGCTCTTTACACCCCTCCACTACAGTCGCAGTCCTGATTCGCCAACCGCACTTTCGTGGCTGGCTTCTCCCAAGAATCACTATGCCAATTCTCACGCCATCATCGGAAGACGTTCGCATCTACGAAGTCGCTGTACTCTACCCCTACCCTATAAACCAGAAGGAGGAGCAGTTGCTTTTAAAGGAGGTGGAACAAGTATTTACGGAGGCGGGTGGCAAGCAAGTGGAAAAGGATGTGTGGGGAAACAGAGGTCTTGCCTACTCAATAGGCGGGCACACCGAAGGAAACTTTGTGATCTACTACTACGAAATGGATCCGAGCAAGATTAAAGAAGTGGATGAAGCGTTGCTTATTATCCCGAATCTGCTCCGCCACCTTATTGTAAAGCCACCGAAGGACTATCAAGTGCTTAAGTACTCCGATCAGTACAGTAAATGGCTGAAGGAACGTGAGACAGAGACACAAAAGCGTGAACGCGAAACGGAAGAAGCTTTGAAAAAGAAAGTGGCAGACCGCGCAAAGCGTCAGGCTAAACGTGCGGAAGAGCAGAAAAAAGAGACGGAAGAATCCGCAGCGCCTATTGAGAAAAAGAAGCTCACCGCAGAGCTGGATAAGATTATTTCCGATGACGAACTGGATCTCTAACCCTCCTTTCTATGGCTAAAAAGAATCAACAACGCAGAGCAGACCCCGGCCACAAGCAGTGCCCTCTCTGCGAGCACAAAGCAAAGTACATAGATTGGAAGAACTACCCCACTCTCAAGCCTTTCGTGGATTACTTTGGCAATATTCGCCAGCGCTACTACACCGGTATGTGCTTAAAGCACCAGAAGATGCTGCGAACGGCGATAGAGCGTGCTCGATTTATGGGCGTGCTGGCTTACCGAAAGTAATTACTGCTTCGCTGTCCGCTTTTGCCCCTTCGTGCCGCGTTTTTTTGAGTTTTCCGTTTCAGGAAGCAAACTCCACACCATGTTCCACCATGCACGAAATCCATCCGCCAACGTGGGGCTCACCATCACAAAAATAGTCAAATCATCATCCAGTTTTGCGAGGTTTAATCCGCTGAATGTCACAACGTAATCCCCGAAAATATCGATTGTGGACGTGGTGCTGAACCCTTTGGGTAAAAACTTATACGGTCTGCCAACAGCCTGATAGACGTGCTTCAAATGTTCTTCCACTTCAGCATCGAACATATGATAGTACTGCATGTTCTTCTTTTCAGCTTCTGCAAGAAACCACGTAACAAAGGGCTCAAGACGCGGATCAAACCAGCCTCCTTTCGCGGCAAAGGAGTACATATCCTCTCCGACCTTTAAGGCTTCACGTAAGTAATTCTTCATTCCCTCCAAACCCTTGTAAATATACGCACGTTGCGACACACGATGGTTGCTATACACAGACTGCAGGTGCGGCAGTGCAAGCTGCAAAATACGCTCCTTCTCCCGCAGTAACTCCACCAGTTTTCCGGGGTCTACGGCCTCATATATCGTTTCCCCTTCACTGAATACTTCATACACCAGTCCTTTTTCCACCAATCTGTTCAGTGTGTCGTACGCATTGCGACGATGCACTTTTGAACGTAGTGCAATAGTGCTCGTACCCGAACCGCCAAACGTCACAAGTGCCTCGTAAATCTTTGCCTCATTGGGACTCATGCCCAAATTTTGGAGTACTTCCTGATACATAGGAGGAGTATATCAAATTGTGGTGATTAATACCACCCTGTGGTGATATTTACCACTCATATAACTTTCGTAAGAATTGACGCGTTCTATTTTCATTTCCTAATAATATATGAACGCGCTCCTCCCTCCGTCACAGGCATTCGGTTTGCTTGCCGGTTTCGCCGCAGTCATGATTGTGCTGGTCATCTTTCTGGATACACGAAGGCAAGGCAGCCAAACGCGTGAGCATTTTCTCGTTGCAAACCGAAACGTGCGCTGGTGGCACGGGTCTCTTAGTATCGCAGTGAGTTGGGTGTGGGCACCTGCCATCTTTATTACGGCACTCCAGTCATACACAAAGGGAATTGCGGGAGCATTTTGGTTTATCGCCCCAAATATTCTCTGCTTCTTTCTGTTTGCACCTCTGGCTCTCAGATTACGCACATTGGTACCGAACGGATACACCATGCCGGAATTTATAATCACACGTTATAAAGGCAGTAAATACGCGCATATTGCATTTCTCTTGGTATTCTTCGGGTATCAAATCGGAGCGCTCATTATTAATGCGCTGGCAGGAGGAACATTACTTGCCGTTCTCACAGGCGTGAATTTTCATCTCTGTGTCGTAGCGATGTCTGTAACAGCACTTATCTATTCGCTTATTAGCGGCATGGAAGCATCTGTCATTACGGATGTGATTCAAATGCTTATGATTCTTCTCATCGGATTCATTCTCGTACCGTTCGTACTGGTCGAAGCAGGAGGAATGCAGGCTGTCCTTGGTGGCTTAGGTGGTGTATCGGGTGAATTTGGAAATATACTGCACCCGGGAATCGCCTTTGCATTCGGCATTCCCATGACGCTCGGGCTGCTTTCGGGACCCATAGGTGACCAAATGTTTTTTCAGCGCGCATACGCCGTACGAGCACATCATATAATTCGAACGTTCGTCATAGGAGGTCTTCTGTTTGGTATCGTGCCAATTTTATTGAGCTTGCTCGGATTTGTAGCTGCAAATCCTGCATTTGGAATAGATGTTGCAGATCCTCAAATGGTAAGCCCGATAGTCATAGCGTACTTCTTGCCACAGTGGGCATTGCTATTGTTCACTCTGATGGCGTTTGCAGGTCTTGCATCCACCATAGACAGTGCGTATGTCGCTCTTAGTTCTCTGGGTGCCATAGATATCTATAAGCACTACGTACATCCGAACCCGAGTGATACGCAGATTTTGAAAGCATCGCGCATTACCATGATTGCAATGGCTGTCGTGGGTACGGGCATCGCTCTGCTTAGGCCACAACTTCTGTGGGTATTTTTGATATACGGAGCACTGGCTTCCGCAGGATTCTTTCCGACTATTCTCAGTCTTTGCTGGAATCGTATTACGGCAAATGGTGCTGCCACCGCCGTGGTGGCATCGCTTCTGGTTGGTACTCCTCTCTCATTCTATGCCAATATTACCGGCAATGAAACATTGGTAGTCATAGCCGCGATTGCCAGTATTGCAATCGGAGGAGTTATTCTTCTGGTAAACGGCATAATGAACAAAGAACCTACTGTCGACTTCGCTCATATGGAACATTGATCTGTTAAAACGTGCATACCTTTCTCTATGATACATGCATATGAAAAAGGTTTGCGCTCTCTGTGAAAAGGCATTCGATATTTCCGAGAAAGATCTCGCTTTCTACGACCATATTTCTCCCGTAATCGGTGGCAAAAAGCAACGCATTCCCCCGCCGACTCTCTGTGCGGATTGCAGGAATCAGCGCCGAATGGCTTGGCGAAATGACAGATCTTTCTTTAAGAGAACATGTGATAAAACAGGAGAAACAATTATTTCTCTCTATCCCGAAAAAACACCGTTCCCCGTATTCAAAAGTGATGCGTGGTGGAGCGATGCATGGGATCCCATGGAGTACGGGCAAGAAATTCAGTGGAGCAAATCGTTCTTTCAACAATGGCAAGAATTGCTGCATCGTGTTCCTCGGCGCAGTTTGGATCTCGTTAATTGTGAAAACAGCGACTACTGTAATTACTGCGGAGACGACAAAGATTGTTATTTGGATATCGCCGGAGAAGGTAACCAAGACTGTTATTACAATCTGTTCACCAAGTTTTCAAAAGACTGCATGGATTGTACGTTCACTTACAACTCCACGCTCTGTTACGAGTGCATACAGTGCTACGACTCCTACAACTGCTCATATTCTCAGTACCTCGAAAACTGCGGCGATTGTATGTTTTGCTACGACTTAAAAGGATGCACCGATTGCATGCTGTCCATTAATCTTCGCAATAAGAAGTACTGTTTTCAAAATGAGCAACTTACGAAAGAGGAATATAAAAAACGAGTACTGGCATTGCAACTCGGCTCTCATACGGCAGTGAAGCGCACCGAAAACCTCTGGAATACGGTACGAATACAAAAGGGAATCTATCGTGATATGTATATGCTCAACTGCGAAAACTGTTCGGGGAATAATATAAAAAACTCACAAAATACTTTCAATGCGTGGAATGCAAGCAATTGCCAAGACTGTAAGTATTTGTATGACGTATTGGATGCAAAAGACTGCTACGACTTAAACTACAGTCTCTACAATCCGCAAGCGAGCTACGAGCTTATTTCGACTCTTCAGCTGACCTTCAGTGCTTTTTCCATGGCAACGCACTTCAGCAGTAACGTATTCTACTGCGATTTGTGTGAAAACTCATCCGATCTTTTTGGGTGCATAGGGCTCAATCATAAGCAGTACTGCATATTCAATAAGCAGTACACCAAGGAGGAGTACGAAGAGGTACTCCCGAAGCTGATACGACACATGCAAGAAAATCACGAATGGGGAGAGTTTTTCCCTGCAGGCATCAGTCCTCATGGCTACAATGAAACAGTGGCATACGAGTACATGCCTCTTACAAAAGAGGAGGCACTGCATAAAGGATTCGTGTGGAATGATCAGAAAAAAGAGCAACCGACAGTTGAGAAAATTATAGATGCCACAAATCTTCCGGAGAACATATGCGATATACCCGACGACGTTCTGAACTGGGCTATTCGCTGCGAAACAACAGGCATGCCCTTTAAAATCATCCGAAAAGAGTTGGAATTCTACCGCGAACACACTATTGCGCTGCCGCGTATCTGCCCTCGTCAAAGGCATGACAACCGTAATGCACTTCGCAATCCGCGAATATTGTGGGAGCGGAAATGCGACGCAACGGGAGAGAGCATTCACACAAGTTATGCTCCTTCTCGTCCCGAACACGTGTACTGTGAAAAAGCGTATCTGGAAGCAGTAAAATAATATGCTTCCATTTGCGTTCTCAGTGGTGCGTAACGCATAATTTTACCATGTCAGGTCACAGTAAATGGGCGAGCATAAAACATAAAAAAGGCGCTGCCGACGCCAAGCGCGGCAAGGTCTTCACGCGACACGCCAAGCTCATAGAAATTGCCGCACGCGAAGGAGGAAGCGGAGACCCGGATATGAACCCGTCTCTCAAGACCGCTATAGAGAACGCCAAAGCGGATAACGTGCCCAACGCCAACATAGACAGGGCGATAAAGAAAGGCTCGGGAGAGCTGAAAGGAGAAGCAACAGCCGCAGTCATCTACGAAGCATACGCACCGGGAGGAACGGCGTGCATTATTGAGTGTCTGACAGACAATAAGAACCGTACGCTCAGTAACGTTCGATGCACCATAGAGAAACGCGGCGGCAAATGGGCCGAAAGCGGCTCTGTGATGTACATGTTCGACCGCAAAGGCGTCATTATTGCCAAGGGGGAGTTATCGGATGAAGCAGAACTCAGTCTGATAGACGCAGGTGCGGAAGATCTGGAAAAGACCGACGGTATTATTTCCGTCACCACAGATGCCTCCGCATGGAACAAGGTTCGCGACGCGTTGAGGCAAGCGGGCTGTGACATACGGGAAGCAGGTTTAAAGTATGTGGCAAAGCAAGATGTGCCCGTGGAAGATACCGAAACGGCACGAAAACTTATGGCATTCATAGAAGCCATAGAAGAAGACGATGACGTCTCGGAAGTACACACCAACGCAGATATCGTAGACAGCGTTGCTGCAACATTGACCTAGCGCACCTCAAACACACCGACTGCGTCCCACTCTTTCTCCGTTCCGTCGGGGTTTTCGGAGACCAGAAGAATACTGAAGTACCCGGGAGCATGCGCTTTCCATGGTCGCACGAATGTGCCGGCACCGTCTGAAATATCCAGAAGCAGTGCTTCGTCCTGACCCTTATCGCTCCGTACAATCACTTTGAGGTTAGCGGGGCTGAGCAAATCCACCGGTGGGGTGAATACGCGAATATCCACAATGTCTCCCACCTGAATAAGCTCCATGGATCGCGGCGGTGAGAGAAGCACCGGCTCGGTGGAACCTCCTTCGTCTCCCACTACGATTCGAATTTCATCCGTCGCGATGTTCTTCGCCATATCTTCCGCCTCCGCACGAAGAATATGCACGCCGGGTGCGGCTTTCAGTGTGTACGAAAATTCGTAAGGCACACTCGGCTTGGTGGTAAGAAGTACATCATCGAGATAGAACTGTACGTATTTTATGGCACCGTTTACATCCCGTGCGTCCGCCTGAACAGTGATTTCCGCACCCTCGGGAACCGAAATGCCATCTCGAGGAGCGGTAATATTTACGGCCGGCCCCATGCTATCTTCATCGAAACGGAAATGAACCGTATCTTTCACGGTGTTAAAGTATTCATCGGTCAATGTCACGCTGAACTCATGCATGCCGGACTCCTTGATGCTCCGTGGCATACGCATGGCAGATTCGAAGAACGGAGCATCTGTCTCCTGACGAATGCGTTTTCCATCCACGTGGTACAGCACTTCCGAAATACCGGAACCGACCTCGTAACGAACCCGAGGCTTAAACGAAGGGTACGTTGCCGTTCCTCCTTCCGGAGGGAACAGAATGGACACTTCGGGCTTCTGTGCGCGTCCGGGAGTAAGAGAAATATCGCATACTTCCGTCGGTGCCACAGGCAGAGGAATAATTGCTCCCGAGTGATTCGGCGAGGCGTACCACAGCTCCATTTGACCCTTCACCCACTTCTGTACTCCCTCCTCCCAATCCGGCCACCGTCCGGGCATAATGCTGGTTGCTACCAGGAAGCTGCCGCTCTCCTGCGCCTCTTTCGGACAGCTGTCGGACGCAAGAAGTCGTGTGACCTTATCGATAGTGAGCTGTTTACACGCAGGATCTTGCAACTTCGGTGAATTCTCTCGCAAAAATACGTCCGATCTCCGGGAGTTAACAGGCGTACATTCCGTGGGGAACTGCCCTGAAAGCAGCGAAATCTGAGGGCGCACTATGTCGTCGGGTACGGTAAATTTTGTTTTGGGGGACTGAATTTTTCTGTGTGCACGCACCATGAAATCTTTCCAAACAGGACTGGCCGTATTTAAACCTCCTCCCCTGTCGAACATGGCACTGCTGTCTGCGTTGCCTGCCCATACGCCCGTCACCAACTCGGGTGTGTATCCCAAGAGCCACGCGTTATCCGGCTTGAGGAGCTTGCAGTTACCGCTCTTTTCATCGCGCTCCAAGCACTTGTTACTCGTGCCTGTCTTTGCAGCCGTTTCGTAACCGGGAACAGTGAGCTGAGATTTCCAGTACGCCTCGGGGCGTGCCTGCTCGTCACTGAGAATGGAAGTGATTTGATATGCGATACGAGGATCCAGCACTTCTTTTTTCTCCTGCTGAGATTCAAAAAGCAGATTTCCGTGTTTATCGGTAATTTTATGAATCGCAATCAGTGGCTTGTACACACCTGCACCCGCAAACGTGGAAAATGCCTGCACCATTTCATAGAGAGGTGTTTCTGCGGCACCGAGTGCCAACGGCCAGCCGTAATCAAAGCCATCTGCTCGTTCGTTCGCCAGTTCCTGACGACGACGGTGAGGAGTATCTGCTCCCATATTGCTCACCAGAGCAAGAATGCTTTCTTCACCTCCTCCCAAGAAGAATGCTTTTGCTGCAGGAATATTGCGGGAAGCACCGAGCGCGTAGCGAATGGTAAGCGGACCCATAAACTTCCCGTCGAAGTTCTGCGGCTCATCGTCTCCTATTTTGGTCGGGACATCGTACAGAACGGTTGCAGGAGTGTATCCGCGAAGGAATGCAGCTGCATACACGAAGGGCTTAAAGCTGGAACCCGGCTGCCTTGGAGCATGCACCATATCTATTTTTCCACCGTGTTCCGTGTCGCCGTAGTCCATGTTTCCCACGTACGTGAGAATTTCTCTGGTATCGACATCCACCGAAACCATCGCAAGATTTTGCGCTCCGAAACGGTTCAAAATATCTTCCCTGTGGAATGCGACAACCTCCTCCGCTATTTGCTGTAACTCCCAATCCAATGTTGTTTCTATGCGTAAACCACCTTGTTCCAACAATCCTTCCTCCGAGGTTCCCGCAAACATATTCTCCACCTGATCTCTCACCCAAAGCACGAAATGTGGCGCACGAATATCTTCTCTGGATGGTTGGAACGTCATACTTTCCAATGTCTCCAGCGCCACCAGGTGCTCCTGTTCCGTAATCAGGCCCTGCTCCTGCATGTTCTGCAACACCTGGTCCGTTCGTCCTCCGACATACACGGTTGTGGCACCCGAACCTATAACCGCACCGAGCAGTCCTATGCTGACATCGTTGTCGTCTATCTCGCTCGCTTTCGTAATACGACCTGCCAATACGTCCTCTTGTACCTGCTCGCTCACACGAGTGTGTACATGGGTACCATACGGACTGTAATAGGTCGGACGCTGCGGCAATGACGCCAAAACGGCGGCCTGCCCGAGCGTCAGCTCTTCCGCTGAAATTCCGAAATACGCCTTGCTTGCCTGTTCCACACCATAGGCATTGCTGCCGAATGGAATCCAGTTGAGGTACAACTCCAAAAGTTCGTCCTTCGTGAAACGACGTTCCATCTGGCACCCCAACATAAATTCTTTCAGCTTCCTGCTGTACACATTTTCATTCTGTAAATTCAAGGCGTTCCGTGCGAGCTGACGTGTAAGCGTGGAACCTCCTCCTGCGCGACCGAAATGCAGTACCACACGAGCAATGGCACGAATATCCAAACAGCCACGCTCATAGAAACGCTCGTCTTCAATGGCTATTGCAGCGTGTTTCAGGTAATCGGGAATACGATCTGCGGGAATGTATGTGCGATCCTGTTCATTAAAGAGCCTGTACAGCTCCACACCATTGCGATCCACTATCACCGTACTCTGCGAAGCAATAAGACTTCTGGGATCTTGGATATCGGGAAGCGTGAGCCACAAAAAAATGAGATATAGCAAAAGAAGTGAGGCAACTGCTCCTCCGCCTTGCAGTGCGAGCAGCACCCACCCCGTACCGTCGGTCGGTCGGTTTTCCAGCACATTTTTGCACACATGAAAACATGATTTGCCGAGAGACATACTGCGAGACAGCATGCTCCTTACTCCGGGAACAGAAGCTCTGGGCACGGCAATATAGCCACGTTTTCGTGATCCGGTGCGCTTGCGACGAGATGCTCCGTAGAGTCTGCGCTGATGGAAAGAGGAAGGCACCATTGGAGAGAGGCTAGAGTTTACGTGTGCAACCATGCAACTGCAACGTGCATACTCGTCGGAGTTATGCTATACTTGTGCGATGTTGCCTACCATAGTATCCGCCGTACTGACACTCCTCGCTCCGAAGGCATACGCGGCACAGCTGGCTACGGGCCAGTTTGGCATAGAGCAAAGCGCAGGAACGCTTACTATCAGCATTATTGTCAGCAACGTTTTAAGTGTTGCACAGGACACCATTGTCCCGGTATGTACTGCCATTTTTATAGCAGGTGCATTCTTCTTTACTGTCTCAGCAGGTGACGAACAGCGTAAATCTCTGGGAAAAGATTTGATGATAGGCGCACTCATAGGCATCGCGGTTGTTGTGGGCGTACGACAGATATTGAATATGGCTTACTTCTTCCTCTACGGGTCGAACTAACATCAGCCACTTTTTTCTTACACCAAGGCTTGCCTCACTTTACACTGTACGCAATGAAAGATCAGCAGTCCCCATCTGGCGTCATAGAAAGACTGGAGGCAGCGGAGCAACTCAAGCTTGCCGGAGCGTACGAACAAGCGCTTCTTATTTTGGAAGGACTGCTTGTGGAAGATCCCGAAAACGTATCTGCTCTTGAGGAAGTGGCGGACAACGAACTGAGTTTGGAACGATATTCCAGAGCGGAAACGGCAGCCGAACAAGCAATAGCGTTGGATGTCGAAAGTTACACGGGGCACTACATACTCGGGTTCCTTCGCTCACAAGAAGAGGACTGGGAAAAGGCACTCGTGCACATGCAAAAGGCAAACAAATTAAAAGCGAATAATGCCGAAATTCTGCGTTGTTTGGGCTGGGCACTCTTTAATGGCGGTCAGCGCGCACAGGGAATAGTAACGCTGGAGCGCTCATTGAATTTGGATGACGAAAACCCTCTCGCACTGTGCGATCTTGGCGTCGCATATCTGCAAACTCGCAACACTGCAAAAGCGAAAACATTGTTTGGTCGCGCGTTGGAACTTGATCCTGAAAATGAAAGAGCACACGAGTGCGTACAGGCCGTGACACGCATGGAAGAAATGATAATTGAAAAGCAGAGCTCGAAGAGTCACGCATAGCCTCGGAGTCCGTGCTGCAGTATACTGCGCGTTGTGCGTACGTTGGATTCAGACATATCTGTGGTGCTTGGTCGAGGCATCAGAAGAGGCATTACGACACTCCTGCGCGAGCGGGAATGGGGCACGTCACTCGGTGCGCTGTTCGGCGTATTCGTGTTGGTACAGTTACTCTTGGTTATTTTGGTCGGCGCGCAGGGGGTACAATTGCTCCTGAAAGAACGAACGGATTTACGACTGGAAGTACGCCAGAGAGCTCCCGCGCAAGACGTGCAGGAATTCTTCTCTTTCTTGCAACAACAGGAATACGTGCAAGATGCGGCATTCATTACAAAGGAGCAGGCATACGAACGGGCACGCGTGCACGACCCGGAACTCATAGCCTTTGTGGAGGAATTCGGTATGGGAAATCCGTTCCCCGATACGGTGAGTGTCACTCTGCGTTCACTGGATGACTACCCCGTATTCAGAAGTTTCATAGAACAACCGGAATGGAAGAATGTCATGAATCCTTCGTTTCTTTCGGAAGTAACAGACCAGGAGAAGCAGGTGTATGAGCTGCTGCGATTCACCCATGCAGGCAAAGCTCTTACCGCCATTATTTTGGCAGTGGTGGGAGCAATACTGCTCTTTATTACCACCGAACTCGTACGGCGACGCGTATTGGGGCGCTCGAACGAGGTACTGGTGGAAAAACTGGTGGGATCTTCCCCTCTTGCAATGTTCGTACCATTTGCAACCGAAGCATGCATTCTGCTGCTGCTCGCCATTGTCATCAGCATGATGGTAAGCATCGCACTCATTGTGGTATTCCCTCTGCTGGTACCCGCTCTGAAATCGGACGGTGCGCTCTCTGCGCTGGGCACACATATTGCTCCGCTTATTCGCACCACATTGCCCGCGTACTTCTTCTTGGAAATAGTGTGTATCCCCCTCATGGCCTCCGTAGGAACATGGCTTGGTATGCATCATGAGCTGCAAGCACGAACACTCTCTCTCCACGCCCACTGATATGGGACACACAGCCGAGTATCACAGTATCGTCTTAAAAACGTACGACGTGGGAGAAGCAGATCGCTTCTGTATAGTGCTGACGCGCGAACGAGGGAAAATAGCTGCCCGCGCACGCGGGGTGCGCAAGCCAAAAAGCAGAATGGGAGGGAGTATTCTCCCCCTGCAGGAAAGTATGCTTTCTATGCACGAAAGCAGCAGCGGACTGAGCATCAGTGGCGTGAGCCATATGCAAGATCACGCTTCCGCCCTGTCGCTACCGACGTTTCTGCACGCACAACAGGCAACCGAGCTCCTGCTCTCCGTTCTGGAAGATGATCATCCCGTACCGGACATATTTGAACTGATGCGGCAATTTTTAACCGCATGCAGAACGGAGGAAACCGTTCAGAGCCTGCCGTTTACGGTACGTATTTTACAAACCATGGGCATACTGCCGACGCAGAACTCTCATCAGATTTTTACGCATCTTTCCATGCCGGAAAGAGAGCTTATAGAAACATGTGCGCAACATGATTGGCATACGGCACACCTGCCGCATGAAAACAGCAGGCATCTGCAAGCACTGTGCAACCGTATCTTGGAGCAACAAACCAATTGGAAAATGAAAGCAGGATCTGTGGCAAGTTCCATGCTGCTTGCGAATTATGGCGCTTAGAGCCTGTTCAAGATCTGCTTTGATGGCGAAAATGACGCATTCCGTCGTGAGGCGATGCTGCGGAAGCCAAAACGTATCGAGATACGGTTTGGCTGAGCAGCAAGCCGCAACAGGAATGCGGCATTTGCAGCCCGAATTGAGATCTTGAACAGGCGCTTAGCGCGGACGGCGCCAGCGGGTCATCCAACTATCCGGCCGACCGCTCGGTGTACTTTCTACCTGTTGGGTTACTTCCGATTCTTCCGAAACAGCTTCTTCTTTGGGCTGAGAAGGCAGTTCGGATTCAGTCACTCCGATTTGAGTGAAACGAGGACGAGCTTCGTAAAGAGAGTACGTTTGCTCCAGCTCCTCCTCTCCGCCCTTACGCAGAACACGAAGCCAGCCTGCCCGTAGTCCCGGAACGCGCTCTCCCACCTTCCGAGAGGTTCCCGGCGGAATATCCGTGGTGTACTCCACCTTGTCTGCGGGAACAGAGCGTTTATCCCAAACATACGGTCCTATGACCTCCGCATCTCGCGCATCTCGCGTACCGTAATAAATGAAGTATGCGCGACCGTCATCCGCGTAGGTTTGAATGAGCAAATCTCCGGGACTATCGTTGAGAAACTGTACATCTTTGTATGGCGGATAAATGGTGGCATCCGTTCCTTCGGGGAAGTAGTAACGAACGCTGTAGCTGTGGTTGATTCTTTTCGTTATGGGAAATCCGTACTCCCATACTCCTCTGTATGCGGTCGTACTCACCTGACACAATCCGCCTCCGTAATCGGGCAATGTTTTATCCCCCTGTATGACAAGCTCCTTCTTATAACCCGTCGATGCGTTTACCGGACCCAAGACTTCATTGAAAGAAAACAACGAACCCTGCGGAATAATATGACCGTTAAACTTCTCCAGTCCCGTTGCGATATTGTGCTGTCTGGATGCGGGAGATCCTCTGTAATCGGATTCTCCGACAGCAACAACCTCTCGAATACCTCTCTGGGATAACTCCGTATCTTGAATGTTGAGCTGAGGCTGTATTTCGGTGACAGGGAGTGAAATATCCGTAATGCCAAGTCGCATAGCCTCTACCACCAGATTTGCCGCCTCCGCCAAATCGACATGCCTGCCGAGTAAGCCGACACCTTCAAATACCACGGCATCTCCTTCTTTACGTATGGTCACTGCACCGGGATCACGATTGAGAACACCGGCGATATTTCTGTCGATAGTTGCCTGAATGGCACCCTTATCCCACGCAGAAAAACTGCTGTGACTCACACCATCCGGAAGAGGCGGGATGGTATTGCCGTCTATGCGGAGCGATGCGGGAGGCAAAAAATATTCACCGTTATACGTCCAATGCTCTTCTGCATAACGCCAAGCCGGATAATCATCGGGATCTAACTCAAACAGAAAATGTTCGTACCGGATTGTAAGAGGAGCATACGCCGCATGCGCATCGTGCGGTGCCGCAAGAAAAAGCACGAACGCCAAACCGAGTATCGATACCCTAACGTTCATAGTGGGGAGAAGGATTCGCATCCAACGCCTGATTCACCAACGCATCCGCTCGGAAGTTATCCGCTCTCGGAATGTGGATGAATCGTATGTCTTTGAAATGTGATTTGAGATCTTGAATTTCATCGTAAAAGGGGCGGAGCGCCTCCATGCGGACTTTGTACTCTCCGTTAAGCTGTTTGACGATGAGTTCGGAATCCAGATAACACAACAATGCATTCGGATGATACCGCTTGGCAATTTTCAGTCCTTCTATGAGAGCGCTGTACTCCGCAACATTATTGGTGGTTGTTCCTATGTACTTTGCATGCTCTCGCAGCAATACGCCCTTGGAAGGATCTTCCAGTACACACCCTATTGCCGCCCTCCCGGGATTCCCTCGTGAACCGCCATCCGTAAAGAGGTGCAATGTGCCGCCTATTGCTTCGGGAGCATCGTCCGATGATTCCTGCGCACCTTCCAGTGCACGACTCACCACATCCGCCACAAATTGCTCTCTCTCCCGCACGCGCGGAAAGAGTTCCGTAAGCTGTCGTTCGAGGGAGGCAGGGAGTCGAATCACGACATCAGTGTAATGCAGATTCCTTATTTCTCACAGCCACACGAATGGTCGGTGCATCCGCATACGCCTTCGGCATCTTCCGGAAGGTCCAGTTTAAACCGTCCGTCGCGCATGTCTATCGTCGCCCCTCCAATTCTTTGCAGCGTGAGAGGCAGCGCGCACACACGTACATCCGAGCGCGACGGGCATGTGAATATTTTGGAATGCTCCTCCGGCTCTTTTGCAAATTCCAAACAAAATCCGCCCGCAAAATCCACGGTGACCATAAGCACTTCCCCTTCTCTATTTTCTGCGGATGCGATTTTCGCAATGCCATCCGCCGCTTCTTCGGTCACCGTAAGAACCCACTCGCGATCCGGCTGCTGCGCAATGGCAATATTGATGTCGTCCACAAGTTCGTCGATGAGCTCATCGGTCATGCCGTGCACTTTGCAGCCGTCTTCCAGAGACTCCACACCACCGATGCTGCACGAATAACAGTGCAAGCCGTACTCCACCATAATATCCGATGCCTGCGGCGACAGTGCTATGATTTCTTGCACGGTCATGGCTCGTGATATGGCGATCTCTTTTTCTTTTGCTGGCGATACTTTCTTTCCTGACATATTGTGTATCCTACGGTAGGATACAGTCTGCTCTCAACATTCTTTCAGCCTTTTTATGCCGAAATTTCTCCGCACTTCCACTCTTATCGCACTTCCGGTCATTACGCTGTTGCTCGGCTGGCAGTTGGGTATGAGTTTTGAACAAAAGCGCTTGGAAGAATTGAACGACCAGTTGGAATTTCTGTATGCGGGAGAAGTGGGTAGCGGACAAACGCTGGATGCCCTGGAAGATGATTTGAATTTCGCACTGCTCGATGGCATATGGCGACTGCTTCAGAAAAATTACATAGATCCCGAACAGCTGAAAGTGCAACCGATGCTCTTTGGAGCTGCTGCAGGAATGGTAAATGCCGTTGGTGACCGATACACCACTTTTATGACACCCGTACGCAACGACGACTTTCAGAGAACGCTCCAGGGCAGACTGGAAGGCATCGGTGCGGAGTTGACACTGAAGGAAGGGAAAATCGTAGTGGTGGCGCCCCTTAAGGGTTCTCCGGCCATACGTGCAGGACTGCAGGCGGAAGATATTATTACAATGGTGGATGCGGTGGATATCGCTGGCGAGAGCTTGGCGCAAGTCGTACAGCGTATTCGCGGACCACGGGGCTCTCAGGTTGTGCTGACTCTCGTACGCGAGGGTGTGGCCGAACCGTTCGATATGCCCATCGTACGAGCAGAAATTACCGTACCCAGCGCGGAGGGAGAAGTACTGGAAACAGCCAGCGGTTCTCTGGGCTACATATCTATCAATCAGTTCGGCGAAGAAACCGCACGAGAGCTGGAAGCGGTGGAAAAAGATTTTTTGAACAAGGATCTCAAAGGAATAATTTTAGATGTACGTTTCAATGGCGGAGGCTACTTGGAAAGAGCATCCGAAATAGTGTCGCTTTTCTTAAAGCAGGGAAAGGTTGTCTCGGTCGCAAGGCGCACGGGTGAACCCGAACATCATTACGTCAACGGAAGGCCGTTGGATATGGATATCCCCATGGTCGTTCTTATAAACGAAGGGTCCGCTTCCGCATCCGAAATTCTTGCGGGTGCGCTGCAAGATGCGGGTCGGGCGACTATTATCGGAGTCCAAAGTTTCGGTAAGGGAACAGTGCAGGAAGTGTTCGAACTTCCTGGAGGAAGCAGCATTCGTATTACCACCGCACGTTGGCTTACACCGAACGGAACGGATCTTAGTAAGCAGGGTATTACGCCCAATATCTACGTGAACCGCACGAACGAACAAATACAGGCAGGCATAGACCCTCAGCTGGATGCAGCGAAAGAGTGGCTACTGGATGGGGAGTATCCCGCAGTAGCACCTCCCGCAGAGGCGATGGATGCACAGCCTAGTAACTAAAGACTTCGTCTGCTTTAAAGAAACGGGCGATTTCCGCCTCGGCAGCTTCCGGACTGTCTGACGCGTGAGCAATGTTGCACATTTTGCTCTTCCCTTCTTCCTTGCTTCCCAATTCCGCACGAATAGAACCTTCGGCTGCGGCACGGCAGTCGGTTACTCCGAGCATTTCACGCATTTTTTCTATGATTCCCTCTCCTTCGAGCACCATGGCAAGAACGGGAGTCTCTTTCATAAACTCTTCCACTTCGGGGTAGAACGGAAACGCCGCAATGTGTGCGTAGTGCTCACGAAGAAGTTCCGGTGTGAGCTGAATCATTTTGCATCCGCGAATTGTGAATCCCGCACCTTCGAATCTTGCGATAACTTTGCCACAGACCTGCTTAGTAACGGCATCGGGCTTGAGGAGAATGAGTGTCTTTTCCATAAGTGAGAAAACGGTATGTAAAGTGGCGCCATGGTAGGGAAACTTTTCGGCACTGCAAACCATAAAGTCCATAAAGAACGGCTTTGTTTGCTCTCAGGAATGACGCAAAAAGGCGCTTAGGCTATCAGCTGTTCCATCTTTGCCTGATTATCTTCCTGACCTATGACGGCAAGACGAAAATTTTCCGGAGCAAATATTTTTGCAGCGAACGCATCCACTTGTTCTTTGGTTACCGCTTCGAATTTTGCGAGGTATGCGTCTATGTCGCATGTTTCGGGGTATAGCAGCTTCTGTTTTCCGTAGAAGTGAGCACGCTCCTCACTGTCTTCCAGAGACAGTGTGAATTTGCCGCGCAGGAAGTCTTTGGCACGTGTTAACTCACCTTCCGTTATCCCCTTTTCACGGCAGACGATGTATTCGTTTTTAATCAGCTCTATTGCCTCGTGTAATCTGGATTGATCCACTCCCGCGCGCGTGGAGAGAGATCCTGCATCCATATAACAATCGATATCCGTGGAAATGTAGTAGCACAGACCTTTTGCTTCGCGAATGTTCAAGAACATTCGTGAACTCATATTGCCGCCCAAAATAATGGCGAGAAGCTTCTGCGTGTACCTGTCTTGTTCCATGGCACTGGCGGACGGCACACCCAAAACCAAGTGAGATTGCTCTGTTTTTTTGGAGCGCAGATGCACTCTTTCAGATCCGTAATCCGAGAACGGCTCGAATTCTCTGCCCTTGTTTCCTTTCATTGCTCCGAAGTATTGGTTGGCAAGCTGCAGTGCGTTACTGCTTTCAATATTGCCCGAAAAAGTAACCACACAGTTATTCGGTGTGTAGAGACTGTCTTTGTACTTCTGAAAATCCTTCTGCTGCACACCCATAATGAGTTCTTCCGTTCCTATGGTATCCCAACCGAGGGAATGGTTACCGAACAGCAACCGTTCGAAATCCCATCCGGCGCGGTACATGGGAGTATCTTGGTACATGCGTTCCTCTTCCATAATCACACCGCGTTCTTTCTCTATATCTTCTTGCGGAAACGATGCGTAAAGCAGCATGTCTCCGAGTACGTCACAGGCGAGCTCGGTGTGTTTGGCAGCCACTTTCACGTAGTACCCCGCATACTCTTTGCCGGTAAACGCATTGAAATCTCCTCCCTTGCTGTCTATTGCCATGCTGACTTCTTTGGTGTTTCCGTACTTCTTGCCCCCCTTAAAGAACATGTGCTCCAAGAAGTGACTGATACCACGTTCGTTATTTTTTTCGTAACGAGACCCCGCACCTGCAAAAATTAGAACAGTGACAGATTCTGTCCCATCTGTCGGTGCAGTGAGTACAGGCAAGCCGGAATCCAACGTTTCTATGGAAAACACCTCTCGAGTGTAGAGGACAGGTAGAGGAGCGGCAAACCGAGAAAAGCCCAATTTCATGCGGTATATCCTTGACCCTTGGTGGCGGTTTTCTGTAGCCTCCTTCAACCATGCAAGGCAAACTCAAATGGAGACGGCGCTTAAGGAAACACGGTTTCCTGGCTCGCACGCAAACACCAGGCGGACGACGCGTTCTCGCGCGTAGGCGCGCACGAGGTCGTGTACAGCTTACGGTGCAGAAGAACGGCAAATAGCATTCGCGGAGTATATCGCCTCCCGATGGTATTGCGTGTACGATGTACACGATGACTGAGCATCTGCACAGGCTTTCGGCGGTTCTCTTTTATGCACTCGGCACAAGCTTCTTCGTAGCGTATTTGCTGCTTACGAACGGACTGTACGCACCGTGGCCGGAATGGTGGCTGAGCGTGGGAGACATACCGGTGCTGCTCTGTGGAATGCTGTACGGAGGAAGCAGCCTGTACATAAGTGTGAAACATCCAAAAGATGTTTCTCTCGCTCTTGCGATAGTGATTCTCATGCCGCTTGTGGCGCTGTTTACGTTCCTGGTGCTACTGAACTACTGGGAAGTACTGGGGCTTCCCGGGCCAGCAACGCAAATTTAGTTCGGCTCGCCGTTCCATATTACTTCACACGTACCCAAGTGCTTGTTTGTAAACCGTGCCGCAAGAAACAGGTGGTCGCTTAACCTGTTTATGTACACGATAACTTCGGGATTAATATCCTCTTGCTCGGAGAGAGCGACTATCCAACGTTCCGCTCTCCTGCATACGGTACGCGCATGATGGAAGAGCGCGGCAAGAGCGGAGCCTCCCGGAAGCAGAAAATTGGTAAGGGGTGACAGGTCTTCTTCCAATGCCACACTGCGTTTCTCCAGACTTGTCGTACTGTGTGAACGCACACGATCTACGGTAGCCGGACTGTCCAACGGAGTTGCCAAATCCGATCCGATACAAAACAACGTTCGTTGTATCGAGAGAATACCTTCGGATAAATGAGCAGGCAGATTCGAATCTGCGAGAATGCAGCCGAGAATAGCATTCAGCTCATCTACCGTTCCGTAGGCATGCAACCGTGTCTCGGCTTTGGATACGCGTTTGCCTCCGAACAGTCCCGTCTTTCCTTTGTCGCCGGTGCGTGTGGAAAGAGAAGCTCGTACCATGAGGAAGGGAGTATAGCATTGTCTTAGGCAAACTGCTTCATAACCTGTGCATGCAATTTCTTCGCCTCTTCCTCTGTGAGCGTTCTGTCGGGAGCTCTGTATGTGCAACGCAAAGTCAGATTGTAGGTCGTACCTTCTTTGGCAAAAAGATCAGCCACTTCCACGCTTTCTATGAGATCGCTGCCCGCACATGCTTTCTCCAGGGCATCGCGAAGTATGTTCTCGTGACTGTATGGCACAGTTTCATCGTACGTAACCGCAGGATACAGCGGCACCGCCTGTGCGACGGTTACGGTTGCGGGCATGGCAAACAGAACCGAAAGATCCAACAGCGCCACCGCGGTACGTTCGGGCAAATCGAAATCGGTAATGATACCGGGATGCAATTCAAACAGAGAACCAATAAGAGTGTCTCCCACTGCGATACCCGTGCTTCTCCCGGGGTGCGCCGCCGGATTGAGAACCGATTCTTTCGCGACACTGAGTTCGTATCCCGCTGCATTCAGCGCAAAAGTGAGATCCTGCTTCAGTGCGTAGAACGGAGTTTGCAGCAAACCCTTTGCAGATCTGCTCGCGCGCAGTGCGCCGAGTGCCTTGCAGCAGTCGGCACCGTTCGTAAACACCGTTCCATGATGGAACGTGCGCAACTCGCCTCCCGCACGCTTGATGTTCTGCTCGGCATGCTCCAGAAGACGGGGCAGAGCACTTGGCTGCAATAAGCTCAGCTCCGCTCCTATCGGGTTGAGAATTTCCACGGCCTCCGACGCGTCCAACCCACACTTGGTAAGAAGGTCTGCGCCCAAAAGACTCAATGGAAGAAACTCAAAGTAGCCCTGTTCTTTGAGTCCTCTGCGCACATAGTGTAGTCTGAAATCTCTCTCGGGGAGCGCAACCGTATGAAACGGCATAACCGGTTCTATGGCATTGAGTCCGTAAATGCGCCCTATTTCTTCTATGAGATCATGTGGTCCGCGTATGTCACCCAATCTGTGCAAAGGAGGTGTGGCGGTAATATCACCCTTCTTTTCTTGTACGGAAAATTCAAGTGCACTCAGGGCATCTGTCATTTTTGATACGGGAATATCCGTACCGAGCATGGCATTCACACGACTGCTCGATACTGTAATGGGATTGGCAACCCCGTCATCCCCCCAGGAGTCCATGGCAGACACAATGCGTGCTCCCGGAACAAGTTCCAAGAAAAGCTCTACGGCACGCAGAAAACCTTGTCGCACCGTCACGGGTGGTATGCCTTTTTCGTACACTGTTGCCGCATCGGTTCTGTGACCGGTGGCAATGACAGTCTTGCGAATGGAAGCGGGATCCACGCAGGCACTGTGCAAGAATATATGCTTTGTGCCTTTCTTTGTGGAACTGCGTAATCCTCCCATGACTCCGAGGAGATCAAAAATGCCTTCGTCGTCACTCAGGACTATGGAGCCGTCAGGCAGCGTGCGCTCCACTTTATCGAGAGTGGTGATTTTCTCTCCCTTCTTGCTCGCACGCATACGAATATCTCCTTTGAGATCATCGGCATCGAAACTGTGCAGAGGCATACCGACCTCCGTGGTGACAAAGTTTGTAATGTCTACGGGCAGACTCACCGAGCGCCACCCTCCCGCCTCCAGTCTTCGTACCATCCATGCCGGTGTTTCGCCGATGTTATCTATCGCAAGTAAACACGCACAGTATCGTGGCACCAGTTTTTTATCCTCCACATGAATGGTGAACGGCAGCGGATCTTTGGCGAACGCAGGCTCGGGGTACTCCGGCTTGTGTTTCCATGTTGCGATGCCCATGGCAACGCACTCACGGGCAAATCCCACCTGAGAGAAAAGGTCTGCCCTGTGGGTAATTGCGTGGTTGTCTATGTGCAAAATGGTATCTGTCAGACCCAGATACTCGCGAAGGGATTTGCCCACTCCGTCGTCTCCGTCTCCCAAATCTATGACGGGACGGTTGCCGTCTTCGGGCTTGGGCGGATACAAATCCGCCAGCTCAAGCTCTTCTGCAGCGCAAATCATACCTTCGCTTTTCTCTCCCCGAATTTTCACCGACTCCAGTGTTGCCATTTCTCCTCCCTGCCACTTCACCGTGGCTCCCACATGCGCGAATGCTATACGCATGCCCTCTCGCAGATTCGTACCACCACACACAATGGGCTTGGTACCCTTGTCCGTTTGTACCGTACAAACAGAAAGCCTGTCTGCATCCGGATGTTTTGCTATGGACAGTATTTTCCCCACACAACAATGTGAGAGCAGTGAGCCTTGTTGTTCCACTTCGTCCACCTCGGCGACGTGCGCCGTTACGGCATCCGCAATGATCTGCGGATCCGTCTCTGTAAATTCTATGAACTGTGAAAGCCAATCGAGTGAAAGCCTCATACGAAGCGAAGCATACACGATAGGCCCTGCCCCATGAACGAGAAAATCGCACTTTACGAAAAAACGTGCTAGCCTGAATGTACCCTTTCCTTTTCATTCCTATGTTAAAAAAGAAGAAGCATATTGCGCCGAGCTTTGAAGAAACCATCGCTTGGACGGTTTGTTTGATCCTTTTCATAACCATGCTCACGGCATTGCGAGGTGCATATGTGCTCCATATGCAGTTTGGCAGAGCTGCCATCGGCAGTTCCAATGCCTCTTTGGCACTCATGGCAGCCGGCATAAACACCGGTCTCTGGGGTCTGTGCATTGGTCACTGTCTCGGATTTGGCAAAGAAGAGAAGAAGTAGGAGACTTTACTTTGCCCTGCCTTCCGCCATTGCTACAGTGGGGCTCTTCCACGTGGAGAGGTCGCATAGTGGCCTAGTGCGCACGCTTGGAAAGCGTGTAAACCTGTAAGGGTTTCGGGGGTTCGAATCCCCCCCTCTCCGCCACCCGTCTTCGTTCGCCTTTGGCGAACTACGCCGTGGTGGCTCATAAACTATTACAGGATGCCGCGGCGTAGTTCGCAGACGAAGCCGGGCAGTTCGAAACTCAGGACATTTCGTAAATCATCCACCAGTCCCAGCCACGTTGAATTCGAGCTGAAGACGAGTGCATAGTACGAAGTCCGAAGCAAAAGACCCTGAAGTAAAATAATGACATAAATCATAGATTTGCATACTCTCCGTCACTACACTGCGCGCGATGCCTCCAGATGCGCCACATAACGACGAGACAGAGTTCTCCATAGACCACATTCCGGGTGTGAACCCGATAGTGTTAAAAAACGGTGATCTCTTACAAGAGGACGGACACCGCATCGCGAATATCTTTGAAGAAAGTGCGGATCATATCCCGCAAGAAAGCTCCATTGCCCTTGCCACAAGAGCGCTACGCCAAGCGGGATACGGATTACTGCACATACCGGGAAAATTGGTGACACTGCGAAGTCTGAGTAATACAAAAAAACCGCACGACAGAGAATATGTGCGTATGCGTAACGAGAAAGCCAGAGCATTCGTGGAAGACTTTCTCGGCAGGTTTGTATCGGAGGAGAGCGAAATTCATGGCACTGAAAATCTGGCACAAACCATGGAAGAAAATCGTACGGGAAAACCCGTGTTGATGATGGGAAACCACGGATCTGAATTGGACCCCGTACTCGCAAGTATTCTGCTGAAGAGAGAGTATGCAAATCAACACAATGGCAACGAACTGTTGGCAGATTCGGCGGCGGAGGCCAGAGAAAAATTACTCGCGGTTATCGGCCATAAAGTAATGTTGGAAAAATTCCGTCGTACGTTCTCGGGTGCCGTACACTCGCTGTTTACGATAGCCACAAAGTATCGCGAGAATCTTCCCGAGGAAGAGAAAGGAGTGGTGAGTGCGTATTTGGATAATGTAAATACCATACTGCGAGAGCTTGTAACCCACCCCGAATATCTCGTGATGCTGTTCCCTGAGGGGGGACGTACCAGAAATAATCAGATAGGAATGCAGATGGGTGTGATACGCGCGGCATTCGGCAAAATAATCCAGCCGACATTCATAGAAGCACCTCCGAATTTTCTGGAGTTGGAACAAGGCGAAAAAATGAAATTTACACCTGAGCCTGTGAATATATATTTCGGAAAAGCGTTCACGGCGGGTTCCCAGAGCACCCGCACGGGTATGACAGATTTTGTGAATGCATTCAGAGACAGCCTGGCCGAAGTGGGAGCGCCCGTGGATAAGTACGAATGGGGTGTGATGCAACGCACCAAAAAAAATGGAACTGATCCGAGAGAGTTGCAGTTTCATGGCATAGTTTAAAGTTCTCCCGTTCTGTCTTTCGGCGCACGGTACGAAAGCCCGAGAGCATCGTAGATGTCTTTTTCCTCTTTGCTCGCAATCACTTTTTCTCCGTCGAAAAGTCCGTACTCACTGAGTTTCCACCCTTTCTGTATGGCCACTTTGCGCATGGCGATGTTGTGCTCCTTGCTGCCGGTAAAGTAGAGCAACGCACTTCCCCATTGGTCCGCAGTCACAAAGCGTACATCCACACGCAGACCGTTTTGAAGATCGAACGAGAGTTTCTTCTCTCCGTGTGCCACGACGTCTCTCACCATGGGCAGAGCCGCTATGGAATCCGATACGTGTTGGGGACCGGTTGTAATAACAAGCACATCTATATCTCCCACGGTTTCCTTTTCTCTTCTGTACGATCCCGCAATTTCGCTGCGCTCCACTCCGGGCACTTTCTCTATGTTTTTTCGCAATGCCTCAACATCGTCTCGTATTTCACTGCGCGCAAAACGCTTTGTACGCTCGGCAACATTCTTCGCATTTTCCAAAATCTTCTGCTCCATTTCCTCGGACATACGAGGCAGGTTGCGAAGCTTGCCCGCCTGTGCGGCCGCTATGAGCTCTGCGACGGTGGAAATTCCCAACGCTTCCTGAAACTGGCGCACACGTTTTGGCCCGAGATCTTCTATATCCATAAGTTCGGCAGAAAGCCCTCCTTGTTCCAGGCGTAACTTGCTCAGAAAAGAAATTTCTCCCGTTTCCAAAAATTCGATAATTTTCTTCGCTATTGCATCGCCGATGCCGGGAAGTTTTTTGAGTTCCTTTTCATCTCCGTAGGTCGAAACATCTCCGGGTAAATCCTCCACTACTTGAGCGGCACGACGATACGCAGCAGGCTTAAAAGCCACCTGCTGCTCATCCAGAAGAGCTGCAATTTGACGAAGCATTCCAGAAATAATCTTATTATTCTCCACCATTCTACAGTAGCTTGTCACCCTGAGCTTGTCGAAGGGTGCCGGAGCATGCCTGCAATGGCTGTGTTGTTGCTCACGGATACAGTGTACCTCATGTCACAGATTCGACTACGCTCACTCTGTAATTACAGAAAACAACGAATGACCTGAACTTGAAAAGTGTCAGACCTGCAGCGCGAACGGCTACAGGCCTGACGGGGTGGGACCGGCCTCTTGCGAGACCGGCAACTGATGACTTCGGTCAGGACGCAGGATACGTCTGTGGGCGACGGTATCGACGGTGCGGCTTGCGGCGCTCGAGCCACTTGCGGATCGTCGGGCACTTGGGGCCTTCGCGGTTATCTCCGAAGAGGTGGCGATGCCAGCTTGTCGGACTGCCGATCGGGACCCCGCAAACGGGGCAAAAATCTCGAGAGATTTCCACGATGGCAGAAAGCTGAAATCGCAGACTGCCCTTGCCCAGACGGATGCGGCCGTTTCCGTTGCGATGCTCATGACGGCGGCATCGTTTTCGCCGGTTGCCCTTGCGTTTGGGCATGGTGAGTCCTCCTGTTTGGGACAAAAACCTGTAAGTCTCAGCCCGACACTCGGTAGCACGCTACCGAAGGTCAGGTCATTTGTTGCGTTGCAATGCTGTGAATGAACACGGTACATCATCTGCACTCGAGGGAAAAAGGGTTCGGGTTCGGCTATGAAAAGCCGAACCCGAACGTGCGCCGGCAAAACAGCCGACTATCGGAGATCAGACGCTGTCTACTGCGTCACTGCTTCAACCTCGACTCGAGAAGGACAAGCCTTCGCGTGATCATTGCGACTCTGTTCCTTCCGGAACGGTTTTTCGCAATGAGGGCACTGAAATTCCTGCCGCTCGCGCCGCTGCTTCTCGTGACCATTGCGACCGCGCTGACTGAACGAACGTTTCATCGACGTTTCTCCAAGTACTGCTCTCCTAGCAATCATCCACATACAAACGATGGGGATGGGTTCCTATCGGTTAGTTCAAAGTAGTAAGGAACCGAAGAGCAGATGATGTATCGCGATGCTATAAAGGATCAAATGAGAATCTATCGTGATGCAATATTGTATATATTGCACTAATTTTAAAATTTGTCAATTCTCCTGACACCCTCACAATAAGAGGAGAGAGGGGCAGAGTCAATAACACCTCGATGCCTCTTCGTTTTCCGCATTCAGTAGCGATTTACTGACTATTTCACGACTTCTGCGAATCGGCATGTCGTCAAAAATCTCTGATATGAGAAGGTACTATTTATGTTTATAACATAAACTTGCATTTTGAATAGTACCTGGTACAATCCTGCGGTCCTTTTTAAAACAACGAAGGGAAGAAGCGGATGGTGCTCATATGTGAACTCCATCCCCCTCTTCTCAACCCCTGTACCCTAGCTGAAAAGGAATGTCCGATGGCACATGGCTCTCGCATGAAACGTAAAACGAAGGCTAAAAAAGCCGGACGAGTCGTTTCCTACAAGAATGGAGAAAAAAAGAAGAAAGGAAACGGTCGACGGCAATAAGTCTTCAATACGTCCATCAGCCCGAAGAGGTCCGCCCCCGTACTGATCGCAAGATTGGTACCGGGGCATTTTTTACGTACCTTCCTGCCAGGAACCCAAGTACTTCAGTTGCTCCGGAGTAAGTTCGTCTATGGAGAGACCCATGGCTTCGAGCTGGAGCTTGGAGATCTCGTCGTCTATTTCCGCAGGAAGAGTAACAACGGCATTCGGAAGTTTTCCTTTATTCTTTACAAGGAATTCGCACGCAAGTGCCTGCCCGCAGAATGAAAGACTCATAACTTCGCTCGGGTGGCCTTCTGCGGAAGCCAGGTTTACAAGACGACCTTCGCCAGCCACATACAGTACGCGACCATCTTGCATGAGGTATTCATCCAGGTAATGGCGTACGCGACGCTTGCGCGTTGCCACTTTCTCCAGACCTTCCAAATCTATTTCGTTATCAAAGTGACCGGAGTTACAGAGAACTGAACTGTCTTTCATTTTCGTCATGTGCTCCGTGCGAATGACGTGGTAGTTCCCCGTAACCGTAACGAAGATGTCTCCGACGGACGACGCGTCTTCCATGGTCATAACACGATGCCCGTCCATGGCAGCTTGCAGAGCGCAGAAGGCATCCACTTCCGTGACTATCACCTGTGCACCGAGACCCTTTGCTCGCATGGCCACACCTTTTCCACAGCTTCCGTAGCCCAGCACCACAACCGTCTTTCCTGCAACCAACACATTCGTGGAACGTAAAATTCCGTCAAATGTGGACTGACCCGTTCCGTAGTAGTTATCCATGAGGTGCTTTGTCTTGTTATCGTTCACAGCCACCATCGGAATTTTCAGCGCACCGTCTTTCACCATGGCATGTAGACGAATGATTCCTGTGGTTGTTTCTTCGCATCCTCCGAGAAGCTTCTCTAAAAGCTTCGGATGCTTTTGATGCATTTCTGTTACGAGGTCACATCCGTCATCTATGGTGATATCCGGCTCGGTCTCTATGACTGCTGTAAGGAACTTGTAGTAATCCTCGTTACTCTCACCCTTGTACGCCCACACCATAACGTTCTCTTCTTCTGCGAGTGCGGCTGCAACGTCGTCTTGTGTGCTGAGTGGATTACAACCTGTTATGGCAACTTTCGCTCCGCCTGCGGTAAGAGTGCGTACCAGTACTCCTGTTTCCTTGGTCACATGCAGTGCCATACCGATGGTAAGACCTTCGAACGGTCGCTCTTTTGCAAAACGGTCACGAACCCGAAGTAGTGCAGCCATACGCTTTTCTGCAATTTCCAGATTCAATCTTCCCTGTTCTGCCAATGATGGATCTTTGACGTGTGACATGCCGAAGGAGCGTAGGGAATCATCTTGAAGTTATCAAGACAATGCAGGCAATTCCTCTCCGTAGGCAGCACGCACACGCTCATGAAGATGATCCATATCCAAAGAATCCAACAGTGTGCCTTCGGATTCCACGGCAAAAGAACCCATGGCAGCACCAAGCCGCACTGAATCTTGCAGAGACCATCCGTTACTCAAGCCCGTAAGAAGGCCTGCGCGCAGTGCGTCTCCCGCTCCCGTGGGGTTCACCACCCGCTCTGCCGTACATGCGGGAACATCCATGGCATCTTCCTTCGTAAAAATCTGCGCACCTTTTTCTCCGCGGGTGACCACGATGAAAGGAACATACTGCAACAGGTCTCCTTCCGTTGTGTTGAGTGTCTCGGTAATCACGCTCCACTCAAACATATTCGCTATGATTCCCTGACTGTGCCCAATGGCTCGCATGAGCGTATCTGCACTAAAAGACATCACCTGTTGCCCGGGGTCGAACAACGCTTTCACACCGAACTCGTCACACCATGCAAGTGCGTTCATCATCACCGTCGCATCTCGCGGGCTGACAATGGCGTACTCTATGTCGTCTCTGTCGTCGGCAAGGTCGGGCCACACTCCTTTCGCGTCCGCACCCGGATGATAGAAAATAATCTGATGCTCCAAATCGTCCGTGCCGATAATGGCGGTGGACGTAAACGCATCATTCAATTGTTGAATGTTATTTGTACGCACTCCGCGCTCTTCCAGTAAGGAAAGATACGCCCCTCCGTCGCTGCCAACCGTTGCGACAAGCAGAGGATTTTGCCCGAGCAAACTGAGTCCCCAGGCAATGTTTGCCCCCGTTCCTCCATGATGTTTGGCAAAGTGCGGCGTCACATACCCTACCGAGAGCGAATCGAGCGCTTCGGGGTTGAGCGCATCGGTAAACGAACCGTCATACGTGAGTAAGAGGTCGTACGCGACTGATCCTGTAACAAGAATTCGACTCATGTTCGGCGACTATGAGCGACGGGCGTCGGAAGGTCAACGCAGGGAGTGCTTGCATATAGCATAAAATAAATCATAATACCATTATGAGTGAATATGACAAATTTGATGAACCGTTGGATTGGAGAGAAGAAAGAAACGATGGAGAGAAGGAAGACGACGGTGAAGACAGTGAAACCGACGGCATTTCCGCACTTCTCTGTTATATGGCTCCCATGCTTGAGCGCGTGGAACTCACGATGGAACTCGAACAGTTTCTGGATGAAATAAAGCTGGAAGACACTGAACATGGAGCTGTGTATCTGGAGTGTCTGTGGTTCATGTCGCCGGAGTATGCCCCGGACGAGAGCGAATCTTTCATGGAGGTGATAGCAAACGAAATACTGCTCCGTAGAACACGGCTGATAGAGGAACGTGAAAAATTAAGCAGGGAAATAGGAACTGCACGAGTAAGAGAGCTGGAACATCATTTGGGCTTAAGCCCTCAATACATAGATTTCTGGATTCAAGATGAGCAGAGTGCTCACCCGTTTGAGAACATAGACGAAAGCAGAACATCCGATGTTCTTCTGTACATCGTGCAAAAAATAATGGCAGAAACCGAAGAAGATTTGGATGATGAATTGGATGATGAATCCACAGGTAAGGAGGATTCGGTTGAAAGTTTGGATGAACTTCTGCAAGAAAACGAGCCCGACACCTTTGGTCATAGCTCCGAGTGGGGCAACCTCGGAGAACCCGAATACTAAATCTCTCAATATTGATGCCATGCCTCTCTGCGTACGGTACACTCCGATCATATGAATATTGCCGTTGTCGGTACCGGTTACGTAGGGCTTGTATCAGCTGCCTGCTTTGCAGAGCTCGGGCACACCGTCATAGGTGTGGATATAGACAAAGAGAAAGTTCGAAAATTGAAAAATGGAGAGTGCACCATTTACGAGCCTGGTTTGGAAGAAGTACTGCAACGAAATCTTAAAAGCGGGCGCCTCTCATTTACCACAGATCTCACCGAAGCACTCCCCGCTGCCACCGTGGTGTTCAGTGCGGTGGCGACTCCTCCGAACGAAGACTTCTCTGCGGATTTGAAAGCGGTGTTCATCGTTGCCGAAACGGTCGCACAGTATGCGAACCACGACCTCGTCTTCGTGAACAAATCCACCGTACCGGTGGGCACGGGAAAAGAGTGTGAGCAGCGCATTCAGCGCGTGCTGGATCAACGTGGTGAGAAGTACCGCATTCCTGTCGTTTCGAATCCGGAATTTCTCCGTGAAGGATGTGCCGTGCGCGACACATTGGAGCCCGACCGCATAGTGGTGGGCATAAACGGAAACAATTGGGCACGTAAACTTATGGACGAGCTGTACCATCCGCTCACTCGCGTGGGCAAACCGCTCCTGTATATGGATCGCGAAAGTGCGGAGATAGTGAAGTACGCAAGCAACGGATTCCTGGCTACGAAAATCTCGTTTATCAATATGCTCTCAGAACTCTGCGAAAAGACGGGAGGAAACATACGAGATATCGCACAGGGCATGGGATTGGATGACCGTATAGGGCCTCGTTTCTTGCATGCGGGAATTGGGTACGGCGGCAGCTGTTTTCCGAAAGACGTGAAAGCGCTCATCGCACTCAGCAATGAAACAGGTATTCCCCTGCCTATCGTACAGGCAACACATGACATCAATGACCATCAACGAAAACGTTTCTTTGATAAGTTTCTCTCCGTGCTGCCCGCTAGCGCAACTGTGGGAATTTGGGGACTCAGCTTTAAGCCCAAGACAGACGACATGCGAGAAGCTCCGAGTTTGGACCTTATTCCCATGCTCACAAAAGCGGGTCATACGGTGCGAGTACACGACCCCATTGCCATGGAGAATGCCAAAAAAATTATCCCGGACATAGAGTACGCAGAGTCCCCCATGGCAGCGGCAAAGGATGCCGATGCTGTGATAGTACTTACGGAGTGGGATGTGTTTCGCGGGGCAGACTTACACGAACTTGCACGCGATATGAAAGGCCCGCACCTTTTTGACGGACGTAATATTTACGAGCCCAAGGAGGTGCGCGATGCCGGACTCACGTATTATGGCATTGGAATTTCTTAAACCACTTCGTATGAAAATATTGCTCACAGGGTCCGCCGGATTCATAGGATTTCACACCGCAAAGGCATTGCTGGAGCGAGGTGACGAGGTGATAGGGTTCGATAATTTCAACGATTACTACGACCCTATACTCAAGGAGAAGCGCAGTGAAATTCTGGAAAAATACGAAAACTTCACGCTCATTCGCGGAGACCTGAAAGACAAAGAGGCTCTTGCAAAAGCGTTCGACCTCCTTGGTTCGGGCCCCGACACTCGCGTCTGCCACCTGGCGGCACAGGCGGGGGTACGACACTCCATAGAGAATCCTCAGTCCTTTTTGGACGATAACATCGGAGGATTCGGGAACATCATAGAACTCTGCAAGCAGCGCAATGTGGGAGGACTGATATATGCTTCCAGCAGTTCTGTGTACGGAGACAGCGATGTACCCGCATTTACCGAAGAGCAGAACACGGACCACCAGGTATCGCTCTACGGCATGACCAAGAAAGCCAATGAGCTCCAGGCAAGCGTATACCACAATCTGTTCGGACTGCCGTGTACGGGACTTCGCTTCTTTACCGTCTACGGTCCGTGGGGTCGCCCGGACATGGCTCTGTATCTGTTTACCGACTGGATAGTGAAAGGGAAACCCATGCAGATATTCGGTGAAGGAAAAATGCAGAGAGATTTCACATACGTCGACGACATTGTCGCAGGAATCGTGGCTTCGTTGGATAAAAACTACCCCTGCGAAGTATTCAACCTCGGTGGAGATAAAACCGAAGAACTCATGGATTACGTGCGTACCATAGAAGAGTGTTTGGGTATGGAAGGAGAAAAGAATTTCTTACCCATGCAACCGGGAGACGTGGTGAAAACATCCGCAAATGTACACAGAGCGCGCACGATGTTGGACTACGATCCGAAAACACAGATTAGGGAAGGTATTCCCAAATTCATTGAGTGGTACAAGGAGTACCACAATGTGGCCTAAGCCAACTGATGCCTTCGCACCCAGGTTTCGGGTTGCACCTGAATAAGTTCCCAGCCTCTGCGTTCCCACTCGGGGCATGTTTCCAAGCAGACCAACGCACCTGCTTCTTCCGGCACTGTGTCGTTCATTTTACGTACGGGAAGAGGGCTTTCGTACTGCCACTCGTGTCCGAATGATCCGTAAATAAACAGTGTGTTCTTCGCATCTTCCGCACGAAGCAGAGTCGCTGTGGAACGGGCGGCGGAAGGGTGCAGTTCCTGCACAAACCCCGAGAGCAAATACAAACCTATGCCACATGCAATGAGGGTATTGAGCCTCGGAAAGACGAAAGACGAAGACGATGCCACCACCCCACCAACAAAGAGTGGTAAAAAGAGCACGGCGTAATAGTCGTAGCGAGAGAGAGCGATATACAGAACAACCAAAAGAAACGACAGCATAAGACCGGGGTTACGGGTATGGAATATTCCCTTCGTACCAAGAATGCTGAGTACCGCGCTTCCTCCTATTGCCCACAGTCGCAACAGGGCAAGGGAGCGACCCGTAATAGTAGATCCTAAGTCACGACTGCCATGAATCATCATACTGGCAGGAATAAGGGGATTTGTAAGCGTATACAGCGCAAGCAGCAATACCGGCACACAGACGTATGCCGCCTTCTCCCACAGCGGACACTCATTGTTCCAAAAATAGAAAGCAAGAAGCGGCGCAAACAGTACCGCCTGATACGCGGTAAAGAGCGAGAACAACCACACGAGTCCTATGGCAGCGTCAGGCGCTTTCTTGTGCATAAGAAAAAGCAGCAGAAGTATCTGCATTGCAGTAATGGGAGCCATCATAATTGTGCCTGCTTGCAATACCACGCCACCCGATACCAACCAGAGCATGCACAAACCGGTACGGTGCTCTTGCTGAAGATCTTTGGCCATACTCCACACCAGCCATACTCCGTGCACCATAAGCGAGGAGAACAACACGCGCACCACCATTTCCTGAGACGGAAAAGAATCAAACATTCCAAGAAGAAATCGCACTGCGGGAGGATGCGGATACGGAATATCCATAAGGTACTTTGCTTCGTCTGTTCGCACTCCGGAAACCGTCTGAATCGCAGCCAATGCTATGGCATAGACTTGCAATACCGTAAGGAAAACTATGCGCCGCATGGAGAGTAGGTGGAATGTGAAAGCGTGACGGTAAAGCAACGAAGAGTATCTGCGCCGCGCGCATGTGCACGATGAGAAACGCGCATGGAATCATCCGAAAAAGATACGATGTGAAATCCCGAAAGGAGCAGCCCTTCGGAATCGGCAATATGCTCCAGTGCCGCCTGCGTCTGTGCCCGCACATTGGCATCCGTATACAACGGTAATAAGACGACAAGCCGAATGACAAGCGGAAGCACAACCGCAATGCACGCCGTACCGAAGAGCGTAAAAGACTTCTTCATATGTGCAGTATAGCCTTAATGCCTCCACGTGAGCATTCTATTCATGGTGTAGTTCCATATCACTCCCGTAAATGCTCCGACAACCACGCTCAAGATTTTCGCAAACCCGAAAGAGAAGAGAAACGCACTCACCGCATAGTTTGCCAACGCACCGAACAAACACGCACCGTTGAATTTCAGAAATCCCACCAGTGCCGCTCTCCCTTTCAGGCGGACATGCGAAAAAGTCCAAGCGTTATTCAACAGAAAGTTAAAAACTACCGCCGTTTCTATTGCCACTGCAACGGAAAGTGAGAACTGGCGAAACGTCGGCTCCGCCGCTCCCGCAAAGAAATACGATATGAGACTGAATGCCGACACATGCACTATGACTCCCATGGAACCGACGATGCAGTACTTCACAAATACGAGAGGAATGAATCTGCCCAGTGCCACGTCGTAGAGGTATTCAAGAAATTCTATCTGCACACGGCGTGAGAGTTTGCTTTCTCCGTGCATGCGCTTTCCGAAGGTAAAAGGAATTTCTTCCGCACGCGTTTCCTTGGGAACATGCACGAGAAAATCCAACAGAATTTTAAATCCTTTGGGATTGAGAGTGGGAAGCACCTTTTCAAACGTGGATCGGTGCACGGCAAAAAAACCGCTCATGGGATCTTTCACCTTCACTTTGCACAGAGACATGGCAAGTTTGGTGGCAATGCGACTGAGCAGATACCGCTGCTCATCCCACTCTCCCACGCTTCCTCCTTCCGTGTAGCGAGAACCGACAGAAATTCCTCCGTTTGCCAATGCAGCTTCGTACAGAGCGGGCAACAAAGACTCATCATGTTGACCGTCGGCATCCATGACGCCGAACACATCTCCTTTGGCGGAGAGAAATCCTTCAATGACAGCGGAAGAAAGTCCTCTGCGCCCGACGCGGCGTATGATATGCACATCATCTTGATCGTGAGCAATTTCCTGAGCAATATGCCATGTTTTATCCGGCGAATCGTCATCGACAATGATGATTTCATGCGGAACACACGCAAGTGCATTTTTAATACTCCGTACGAGTTCGGGAATATTTTCCGCCTCGTTATACGTCGGGAGAATGAGTGAAAACATGAGAAGGTAATCCTAGGTAAAAAAACCGAAAAAGGCTACTATCTTACCGATATGAAGATACTTGTAACCGGTGCATCCGGGACCATAGGAACCAGGCTTTGCGAAATACTCCTTCAGGAGGGCAAAGATATTGCGGGTGTGGATCGCGTGCCCAATAAGTGGCTGCCCGCAGTCAACGACATCACCGTGCAGGCGGATTTGCTGCAGGAAGATCAGCTGCAAAACATTCCGTCCGATGTCGATATTATCGTGCACCTTGCTGCAAATGCGCGAGTGTATGAGCTGGTGGAACATCCCGAACGGGCCATGGAAAATTTGGTCACCACGTTTAACACATTGGAATTCGCCCGTAAAAACGGCATTAAGAAAATCATCTTTGCCTCCTCACGCGAAGCGTACGGCAACATAGCCGCGGAGAGCTATACGGAAGATATGGTAAGAGTGGAAAACTGCGAGAGTCCGTACACAGCAAGCAAAATAGCGGGAGAGGCATTGGTGGAATCGTACATGCGCTGTTACGACATAGACTTCGTCACACTTCGTTTCAGCAACGTGTACGGCATGTACGACGATTCCGTACGCGTGGTGCCTCTCTTCTTCCGACTCTCGAAAGCAGGAGAGCCCATGACAATATTCGGAAAAGAGAAATGTCTGGATTTCACATATATAGATGATACCGTTCGTGGAATTTGCAGTGTTATAGAAAAATTCGATGACGTAAAAAACGATGTGTACAACATCGCATACGGAAGCGGCACCACCATTATGCATTTGGCAGAGCGTATGCGGGAACTCACAGGCAGTACATCCGAAATACTGGCCACAGATTCGAGGCGCGGAGAAATTACGAAGTACATCGCCAATGTGAGCAAAGCCCGCAAGGCACTCGGATACGAACCCTCCATACCGTTTGAAGAAGGCATACTGAAAACTGTGGAATGGTACGAATCTCATACGTAAGCCTCATGGATAACAATTACACCTACAATCCCGATACCTACTGGCAAGACACGGAAGACTCCTACCCGCACTACCCCACCGTACGGCACCGCAAACGCTTTATTCTAAGCTCTCTGCGCAAGCACTGTCCCGGAGGGAGTTTCAGTGTGTTCGACTTCGGCTGCGGAGAAGGAACGCTGCTTGCCACCATTCAGAAAGAGTTTTCACTGCAACCTGAACAGGTGGGAGGATGTGATATTTCGAAACAAGCGGTGGAGGGCGCACGAAAAAAACTCAACAGCCCGTACCTGCTGCACGAAATGTATCCTACGCTGACACAAAAGTTTGACGTGATGATTTGCAGTGAAGTCATAGAACATACCACCGACTACGAAAACGTACTGCGATGGATGGCAGAAAACCTGAACTCGGGCGGCGTGATGATAGTCACCACTCAAAGCGGCAGCATACACGCATCCGACAGATACACAGGGCACACACAGCATTTTATTCTGAAGAATCTTCGAAAGATGATGGAAGGATTTGGCTTGAATATGCTCACTGCAAGACTGTGGGGGTGGCCACTCTTTTCGTTACAGAAATACCTTACGAATATTCGGTTTGACCGGATTCAGAAAAATTATCTGGAAGGGAATATAACGCTTCATAAAAAAATTACCTTCTCGCTCGCGTACGCGGCGTACTTCGTACATGACCTCATTCCTCTCGGACCTCAAATTTACATAGTGGCTCGAAAAGCGTAAGTTTTTACGCTTTTTTCTCTTCGTGGTACACACGTTCCGCGTTTACTTCCCATATGTTCGCGTTGTTTCGTATGCCTTCTGCAATGTTATCGACCGCTGTCATGGCAGTAAGCATACTGTGGTCTTGGTTGTTGTAGCGGTGCATACCGTTGCGCCCTATTAAGAAAAGATTGGAGAGACCAACGGTGTAGTCTCGAATCTTGTGTAATTCGTCGTAGGTACCGAAGTAAGCGGGATACGCCTTCGGCATACGCAATACGCAGGAATCCAACACGTCTCCTTTTAGAATGAACCCTATCTCCTCCATTTCTTGTATGCCCAGAGCAATCATGTCGGCATCGGGCTTGCTCCAGAGTTCATCGCCTTCGTTTACGAAGTATTCCAATCCTATCCAGACCGTCTCTTCTTTTGCCACAAGGTACGGACTCCAGTTATTGAAAATTTGCACGCGTCCCACATGCACCTGACCTTCCTGCACGTATATCCAGTTATCCGGCACTATCGCAGCGGGCTTCTTTCCCTTCTCTTGCACGTGCAGTTTATTGAGTAGCAAACCCACAGTCATGAAATCACGGTAAATAAGACCGTCTGCGACACGCATAATATCGGGAGGCGGAGGCGGCTGCATCATATTCATAAGGTGTTTCACCGGCATGGTGGAGAAGAAGTAGTCACACGTTATCTCTTCGCGTTGCCCCTGCGCATTTTCCACGGTGGCAGCTACGACCGTATCTCCTTCCATCTTCACGCTTACGACCTTGGTCTGCATGCGAACTTCCCCTCCACAGGAACGCACTTGCTCGGTTACCGTTTCCCACATCTGCCCCGGTCCGAATTTCGGATAGTAAAATCTCGTAATTAAACTGGTTTCTCGCTCTTCTTGCGCCTTCTTAAAATCACTGCTGAGGAGGTCTTTGACCGCATGGGTAACGGCACGCTTCAGCGACAATCCTTTTATACGCTGCGCGCCCCAGTCCGCTTTTATTTCGCTGCAGGGAATGCCCCACACTTTTTCCGTGTAGTCCCGGAAGAATGTCGCATACAAACGTTGTCCGAATCGATTGATAAAAAATGCATCGAGATGAGATTCGTCTTTCTGCGGAAACGCCTGGGACTTCATGTAGGAAAGTCCTATGAGAAACGTATTCCAGAATCCGAGACGCCTTGCCACCGAAAGAGTGATGCCAATGGGGTATGGAAAGAAGCTCTTGCGATAGAAAATGCGAGAAATGCGTGGCCGTTGCAGCATAAGATCATCTTCTTTCTCGGGGTCCGGAGCTGTTCTGGTTGAGGTTGTACCCTTGCAACTGCTTTTCATGTCATCCGGAATACATTCCGGACAAAGATACGTAAGCACCACCTCGGTTGCGTAATCCACCTCATGACCCAGCTCCTCGGTATCCGCAGCGGGTGCTCCCTGTATGGGCAAAATATTGAACCACCAGTCCATCACCCGTTCGCTCTTGGAGAAGAAACGGTGACCTCCTATATCTATGCGATTTCCTTTGTAGTTATACGTCTGCGCTATCCCACCGATCGCATCGGTGGATTCGCAAACGATGGGACGAATATCCGTTCGTTTTAAAAGCTCATATGCCGCAGTGAGACCTGCGGGGCCCGCACCTGCGATGACTGCTATTTTGGTCATGTGAAAGCAACTATAGGGACGAAAGGGAACGTGTTCTAGCTATTTGCATGCAATCTCTTTTCATCTAATGAAACACAAAGAGTTTACGCATGCCGAAATTCCAGAGAAGCACCAGCCACAAGGTAATAAACATGGCTACCATGTGATTCAATGCTCCGAATTCCACAAAAAGGTACAAGAAGAGTTCTGTCCATCCGAGACCGCCTATTGTAATGAGAACCACCATCATAATTTCTTTCTTGCGACTGTGACGGCTCTTAAATATCCAAAGAAGACTGAAGATATAATTCCAAAGAAAACCTATCGTATAACCCAGTACGGCGGCTAGAAGATAGTTCATGGCAATCCCCTCCGTCAGGAAACCGTACACCACCAGATTCACCACTGCAGCAGTTCCTCCCACAAATACGTAGCGAAAAAATTGAATGTGGCCGTTTAAAACAGGACCAAGAACCCAGTGCTTCATATGGAATCTGAAATCAATGTAACAGGACTATAGGGAAGCACTGCAAAGGTGGGAAGTACTTCGTCTACTTCCCGTACGCCTCCCGCAATATGCGGCGAACATCGGGAATATGCAGTAAACACCACAGCAGAAACGCAATATCTGCCACCGCAGGCACCAAGAAGAAAAGCGGCCCCAACTGAAATACTGCTCCGTGCTGCAAATAGAAGTACAACCACTGAAAATGCAATGTGGCGAGAGTGAAGGGAATCCAAAGAGGATATTTTTTCAGCACGGGGAGCGCCGCAAATATGACGAAATATAAACCTGTTTGCATGTAGAAATCATCCATGTGATCCAGCATGATGTTGAGTCCTATGCCTGTGCACGCTCCGAGCAGCAGTACCAGAGGAAGCCCTCTGTCTCTGAAAAATTTCTTGGGACTCAGGAGAGCGAACAGACCGAGAAATACAAGAATCGGCGTCGTGTGCATCATATTGCCATGACCGGTTTTCGCAGGCTCCACGTAGTAGTAGTTATGCACCGAGAATACGATCTGCAACGTATGTGCGGCATTGAGCACTATGCGCTCCGGTCCCGACCACACACTGCTGTGGTTCATTTCTTTGTGTACGCCCACATTCACCTGCCCTATTTGTGCGTACTGAATGAGCACGTAGATAATCGGGATGAGCAGACCGTATCCGACTATTCTGTACCGCCACCACACCGGTTTGTCCGACGGAGGTGTGAAATACAGCATCAAAGGGAGAAGCGCGACGGAAAACGGAAGGGAGATAATGGAAAATCCCCAGGGAATCCACGTCCACCTCGCGCGTATGGCCGCACCGTAAATGGTGAGAAAAACGAGACAGTTATAGGTGGCCACCATCCATCCCCGAAGAGACGAAAATGAATGAAATGGCATGAGTGCGATAATCGTAGCAAGCACCACGCCATGCCAGAGAGAGCGAAACAGTTTCCAGCCTGCAAGAAATGCGAAAAATGGAAGCAGTACTCCCGATAGCATCTGGAACTGTATTTGAGCGATGGGAGACTTGGTAACGAGGTACCACGGTACGGCAAGAATATTCATACCGTGGAAACCCGGTATGGAGAGATCCAACTTTCCGCCTGCCAGTGTTTCTATGAACTGCTGATAGAAGAAGTGATCGTCCTGAGGGAACGGCGTGGCAGAGAGCATGCTCACGGCAGTCACCGCCACCAGCAAAATGACGTACCAGAACGCCAGCAGTGTTTCTCTCGAAAGCGAACGCATGGGCATATGGTACGAGAAGAGTACACAGAAAGAAAATCCCCGAGCAGAAATATGCCATTTCCTGGCTATGGCCAGGCAAGAATCTGCTACCCTATGCCTCGTGGGAAACAGAGTATGCATTGTCGGCCTCGGATACGTGGGACTCCCTCTGGCTCGTGCCGCCGCGCGCGGCGGACACTCCGTATGCGGTTACGACATCAGCACGAAGCGCATTGCCGATTTGCAAGCACACATCGACTCCACGGGAGAGCTGACATCGGATCAGCTGAAAGAAGTAACCATAGAATTCACAACCGACCCATCGTGCATGCGCGATGCCGATTTCATCATATTGGCCATACCCACGCCCGTGGACAAAGAAAATAAACCGGACCTCTCGCTGCTTAAATCCGCCAGTGCGACCGTGGGAAAGAATCTGAAAAAAGGTGCGATAGTCGTGTATGAATCCACTGTCTACCCGGGCACAACGGAAGAAATCTGCGGACCGATACTGGAAAAAGAATCCGGACTGAAGTGCGGAACGGATTTCACACTCGGCTACTCACCGGAGCGCATTAACCCCGGAGACAAAGAACACACGGTGGACAAGATTACTAAAATTGTCGCAGGACAGGATGAGAAAACAACAGATGCACTGGAGGATTTCTATCGTACGGTGACACCGAATATCCACCGTGCTCCCAGCATTCAGGTGGCCGAAATGGCCAAGGCCATAGAGAACGCACAGAGAGACTTGAACATCGCATTCGTAAATGAAGTCGCTGTCCTCTGCAATAAAATTGGCATTCCGACCACAGAGGTACTCAAAGCCGCGGGTACGAAATGGAATTTCCTTCCGTTTACTCCGGGCCTCGTGGGAGGACACTGTATAGGAGTGGACCCGTACTATCTGGTGGAGAAAGCCAGGCAACTGCAAATAGATACGCATGTCATATCCGCAGGACGCGCCATAAACGACAGTATGAGCTCTCACATAGCCGCACAAATAGACAGCGCACTCGGCAAAGGAGAGAAGCGCATTCTCGTCCTTGGTCTTACGTTCAAAGAGAATGTCCCCGACGTGCGCAATTCCAAAGCGGGCGATGTCATAGCGCACCTCTCGGACCTCGGGCACGCAGTGGACGCACACGACCCGCATGTGACAGCCGAAGAAATACGCAACATGGGCTTTGCTCCCGGGTCACTCGAGGACGGACCGTACGATGCCGTAGTTCTTTTGGTGACACATGAGCAATACCTCAATGGGGAAACAGAAGCACTTCTCGGTGCGACCAAAGAAGGTGGCTTGATCTACGACTTAAAATCCAAGCTGGATCGCAAGGCAGTAGAAGCAGGCAGAAGAATGTACCTAGCTCTGTAGCTAGGAGTCGGGATCTACCTGCCGTGGTAATTCGAACTCTGGAAATTCTTTCTGCATTTCCCTTGCTGCCATAAGCACTGCATCTTGGAGATCTAAGACCCCGTTAAAGCGACAGTAGATGCTCAGTGTGTGGTTCTTTGGCTTGTAGTTTGGCCCCTGCGATTTTCTGTAGGCAACAATGTACTCACGCAGAGCGCCTGCAACTCTCTTTTCAATATCTTTCGTATATGCACCTTGCCTGTCTTTTTCTTTGGGAAATTCCCAATAGATAGGCTTAGACCCTATAAGCAAAACATTCGTTGCCCCCTGTGGTGCTGATTTCCAAAGATACTCTGTATTCGGATCTCTTCCCGTAATAAATGTAATCGGACCTTTGCTTAACACTTCGAGTTCTTTTGCTTTGCTTGCTGAAGATTGCACTTTCTTCGTCAGCTTCTTATTGGACGGAGGTTTTTTCCCAAGTATTTTATCGGAGCCTGAACCCGCTCCGAGACCTGAACCTTTCCCAAAGTTACGCAAAAGCCAAGCAGCGAAACCAACTATGCCAACAGCTGCCAACGTTTTGATGACGAAACCTCTCTTCTTCTCCTTGTCCTTCCCGGTGAGCCACTTGGCCAGAGCCAGTACGCCGACAACACCGAGTGCTGAGGCGATATAAGGGTGCTTTGCGGCATGCTCTATGACAGGAGTGTTGTACACCGTCTGCTGATCCAACTGAGTACGCAGTTTACGCAGGGCGCCGAGTGCATTGGCATGCTGCTGCCCTCGTGCTTGATCTGCTTCCAAGAACAAGAGAAGCTTATTCGTGTTTTCGTGTACACGGGAACGCTCAAAAGGATTGAGGAGTGGAGTGTCTTGCGCCGGCTTGAAGGCATCTATGTCCTGTTGACTGATCTCCCGCAGCGCAGTTTCGGGGAATTCCCCGAATGCACTGACCTTCTCTACGAAGGTATCGGGAACGTTGGATGGTGTTTCTATTTTTTCAGGCATCGTAAAATTATAGCACAAAATCCCATTTGCAGCCAGTGCACGCTTCTAGAACTCTACCTGATGCTTGGCATCGAAGAGCTCCGCATCTTCCACGCTGGCTTCTTTGCGCAGAGATTCCAAAATTTCCACGGGATTCTTGCCACCCTTGGGACGAACGCCGTACGTGAGCTCCATTCTGTCTCCTCTGGCGTGTGCGCTTAAGAGACGGAACGAATCTGTCACCTTCCCGAACAACGCCTCGTAACTTGCGATGTTCACGGAAGATCCTTTGGTATCTGCCTTACACATAATGCGAACGACAGCTTCGTGCTTGCTGGTCATACCAAAGTTCGTCCACGTAAGAATAAGAATAACGAAACATGTGAATGCAACGGTCATACCTGCCAGCACGTACATCCCTGCACCCATGGCAAGTCCTGTGGAAAGCACGAGCAAGATGTACGCCATGTCCTTGGGGTCTTTAATGGCAGTACGGAAACGAATGAGAGAGAACGCACCCAAAATACCTATGGCTCTCGTAAGACTCTCACTCGCTATCATCATAACCACGGCTCCGAGCATACTGAGGAGCACGAGAGAGAACTGAAAAGACTGCGAGTACGAAAGCCCTCTGTGTGTCGCCTTGTATACCCATGCGGTAATGAGTCCGAACAAGAAGCTTCCGACCAGTGCTATGGCAGCACTGATAGGGTCTATGCCTATGCCTGCAAGTCCGATGTCCGGTATTACTGGTCCCATAATGCGTGCGAGGTAGAAAGAGTGTAGAAGAAAGGGTGACCCTGAGAAAGCAGCTTATGTCAGACGCTCTCGCAGGCACCGTACGCATAAAGCATACTTGGAATGTGCGGTGCGTGTCAGCTCAAAATCCATAATAATATCGTGAAACCATGCGGGAATGGCATGGTTGCTCTTTATTTCCACCACACTCCAACCCGGGTGACAGTTCGTATACATCTTCGCACCCATGAGAGAACGAGGTTTCCATACTCCTTTCAGATTACTGTCGACTGTAATGCGAAAACGCCTGTCTTGCATGCCTACAAAAGGTTGGCGCATGTAACTCACCAATGCGGTCGGCTGAAGGTTGTACCACCCTTGCAGTACATGAGCTTCATTTGTCACTTCTTCGCTGGCTTCCACTCTCTTAAGCAGGTGATCCATCAGTCCGGCCATTGGCAAACTGGAGTGCAGTTGCCCGACGGAAAGCGAGAGACGATCTTTGGAAACCACGAAATCATGCCGTCGCTTAATTTCCAGAAACGAGTACGACTCTTCGGAAAACTCTTCCTCGTACGTACGTAATCGCACTTTTCTTCTGGAGAGCAGCCCCGCATCTTTTTCGTAGAAAGAGTGCATATCCACAGAGTCAAAATACAGCGATGTGACAGGGTACTTCGTACGACCCTTCCCCTCTTCCACCAAAAAAGGGTCTGGCTGCGTATAGGGCGCTATGCGATCTATCAGTGCGGGTATGAGACGGTCCGGCAGCAGAAACTTCATCTCTATGCGACGGAAGTGCAGAGGGCTTGCAAGCCGATTTCCTTTGGAGAGAGCGAGCATATTAGTTTGCGGAATCAATGGTAATGACCGCTCCGCTCAGTGCAAGCGTCTTCTCTCTGTTTCCTTCGAACGTACTGTCCGTAATGGAAATGGATGGCTCGGCAAAGAACAGCTTCTTCACGTATGCGGTTGCCGCCACAGCGTTGTTTTCCATGCGAACTCTCTCCAGCTTCACATGCGAATCGTCTTTCGCGGCAATGCCGATGGGACACCCGCGCAAAACAGTATCGTATATGAGAGGAGTACTGCGCTCTCCGACACTGATGCACTTATCCCCGTTATCGGTACTTTCGATATTGCGAATAATGATGGGACTCCAAGAAATATCCATTCCGTCATTTCCGTTTTCTATGAACAAACTGTTTTCCACCACTCCGGAAATCGCCATATCTATATCCAGTCCGTCTGCGCTGTTACGCTCGAAGCGAACGCGATTCACATCGACGTACACGTATTTCAAATTCATACCGTCATCGCCGTGTGCGTTACGTACGACTGTATCCACCACGGTTACGGGGCTGTTGTGGAATGCGAGCATTCCGCTGAAGAACGTGCCGTTTATGAATGCTTCTCCGCCATCGGAGGCCTCCACCCACTGCAGTGCGCTCGGCTCCGTGCTGTTGAGAACGGCAAACACGCCCCATGGTTCGTCACTCTTATCGGGCAGCAGTCGAATGGGTGAATCTTTGTACCCTATGGCAGTAACGGGAGCATACGAAAGAACAGATACTCCCTTCTCCATACGCAGTACCGTGCCGGGCTTCAGTTCAAACCGTACGGTGGATGGAACAATGATATTTTCCGAAATCACATGCACACCGCGAAGCACAACCGTATCTTCTCCTTCCGAAGAGAAGAACGGATACCGTCGTAAGAAATCTTCTCGTGAAGCGAAAGCCAAGTCCAAATTCTCAAACGTGCGATCATCCACTGCTATGTCTCCTATGACCTGCGCCTTCTTTCCCGTCACGGCATTGCGAATCGTATATGCAAAATCAAAAGCATCGGGGTTCGTGTCGCCTCCCGTAGAACGAATGAAGAATCTGTGCTTCGTATGCGGAGCAGTTATTATCGTACCGTTGGTATCTGTTACGGGATCTCCCGTCCACAGAAGACTGAGTTTGGAGTCCTGCGTCTCGAGCACCGTGCGTCCTTTGTCTTCATCTTGTTTGAGTACGGCGATGGATACGCGACTGTCCGATGTATTCCATACGCCGTCTCCGTTATCTCTCCATAGAGATAACGTTCCGTTTTCAAACATTGCAGCAAGCTCGGGAGAAGTGGAGATTTCAGCAAGAGAAGCGAACGCCACTCCCCTTGCGGTGAGATCCAATGTTCGTATGATTCCGTTTTTCTGGTCTTGGGCCGAAGTGTAATGCTCTGTTTGCAACACTTCGGAAATTTTCAGTTCGTCTTTTAAGAAATCCAAATTCCAATCCACCTTGGAAGAAAACGAATCCATCTCGTGTTTCACTTGTCTGTTACTGAGCAACTTAAGAGAATCTCTGTACGCAGCACGCTCTATGAGCGCACGAAGATGATCTCTTTCCGCAAGGTCGCCTGCCACCTGCTCATCGTCTTGTACGTACTTCCAGAGCATCTTGTGTGCAGCAAGTTTCAACTCCGGAACACGGAACGCCTCGTTTAAGAATTTATTTCCCGGCAACGAAAGCAACGTGTGCGGTGCGTACAGATTTATATCCCAAGGCAGCGGTTCAAACAGTCCTTTGCTGGGGTCAAAATACAAGCGCACGTTAAAATCCGTGACATGCTTGCTGCCCGCAAGAGTACTGACTGTGTACCATGCAACCAGACGATCCACATCGAACACTGAGCGCAGTTTTTGCATGTACCGGGGGTCTGAGTGAGCACCCTCTTTTGAAAGGTCCAACAATAGTTCAATTTCCTCGTAGGTATCTCCTCTCGGGTTTGCCAGAGATTTCTCCCAGTATGCCAATTCATCGAACGCGGGATTCCACTGTTGGAAGTACGAATTCCCGCCTCCCGTTTTATAAATATTCGCATCGCCGGTTCGTCCTTGTTTCTCCACCATTTCTTTCGTCCAGTGTTCCACTTGCGTATAGAGCATCGGCTTACTGCCGTTGAGAGACACAGAAACAAACTCCATATTCGGATGCAGCAAATCGAACTTTCGCATGCGGTACACATTGAGCATTTCCGCAAACCACCCGCGGTCTTCGGGAATAATCAAATTGATTTCCCTCATGCCGTTAAACAGATTGTCTTTTGGAAATTTCACTCGCCACGATTTCTTTCTGTATGCCCAGTGATTAAAAATGTCTCCGCGCACTCTCATCTCCACGTCATACGTCAGACCGTCTGCGGTGAATTTGGCCTTCGCCCACTCTCTTCCGTCTTCCGTCAGGAACACATTGCCGTACCACGGAGTGGGAGGCTGAGAAGGAAGTGACTCTTCTATTTTCACGAGGTCTTCCGCACTGATTTTAATATCGTAGATCGGAAGCTCCTCCGGCGGAGTAGAACCTCTGTACAGCATGTTCATGGAACGATCCACAGTACGCAGAGACGTAAGCATGCCCGGAACTCTTCCTATGAACGTTTGTTGTGCCAATACACTGTTCGGTGTGGCCTGATACAGCAGGAGGCCGAAGAGCCCCATGCCGACTGCCTGCACCGCTATGATGAGTGCGAGGAGGCCGAGAATAAGATGAAGACGACGCATAAGGGAATACTACAGGAGAGATCTGCTAAGGGAGAGATGGAATCCGCTCTTCATTGGCACGATCATTGACCACTGTCGTACGCAGTATTGTTGCACTGCTTCCCGAAACCACATTGCGAATATCCAAAGAAATCGGCAGTTCGCTCTGTGCGATAACAGGCAGCCCTACCAAGAAGAATCTGTAGAGAGTTCGGGGAATTTCCAACGGTTCCCCGCTTGCATCGGTAGGGGGCTGCTCGGGAAACAGCGGTTCGGAGTAGCTGCTTACATGTAAGGTATCGCTCAATTTTCCTCGCTCAAGTGTGTGAGAAAGTGCCGTATCGCTTGCTCCGAACACACCGTCTCCCGTGTCCCGGTACAGTTCGATATCGGAAGAGACCGTGACAGAAAGCGGTATGGACACACCCGAAAGTACGGCTGGCATCGGTCCGCTTACAACAATATCGAGGACGACAGATACGCCTTTCGCCTGCATAACGGAGTTTGGCACGCGCTGCGTGACGGATACCACGGAGGTATTGAGCTCGTTATGCAAAAAGTCCAAATTTGCACGGACTTGCGCGGAGCGAGTGTCGAGATCATTTTTCACTTGGCGATTGCTCGGAAGTTTCAGCGGATCGCGGTATGCGGCCCGCTCCACCAGAGAGCGCAGGCGTGTTGTCTCTGCAAGATCTTGCTCCACCTGCTTCTCATTGGTCACGTAGTCCCACAGGAACTTGTGCACGGCAAGACGCCACTCAGGTACGGCAAACACTTCGTTCCACAGAGGATTGCCCGGCAGCGTAAAGAGTGAGCGTGGTTCCACGAGAAACACATCCCACGGAATGGGCTCAAACCTTCCGCGAGAGGAATCGAAGAGTAAGCGGAGGTTGTCTCCTCCCACATGCAAATTGCCCGCAAGCAAACTGTGTGCGTACCATTTTGTCAGCACATCAAGATCAAAAATTGTTCGTATGCGCTCTCGGAAATCCGGTTGTGTGTGCGCACCCGGTTGCATAACGGAAAAAAGAAGATCGAGTTCTTCAAATGAGTCGTGCGCACTCACGACAGATGTGGTGAATTTATCCCAGTAGGCAATATCTTTGAAAATGGGATCCCAACCGTCGAACGACGATGTGTTTACTCCGCCGGTTTTGTAGAAATTTATGTCTCCCGGCCTGCCCTGCTTCTCCAGCATTTCTTTCGTCCAATGTTCCGTTTCCAAATACACAAGCGGCGCACTCCCGTTTATGGACACGGTCGTAAACTGCATGGGTGGCTGCAGCAGACCCATGGCACGCGCACGGTAGCTATTGAGCATTTCGGCAAACCACGCGCGATCTTCCGGAATAATAAGAGTCATTTCCTTCATGCCATGAAAGAGATGTTCTTTGGGAAATTTAATGCGCCAAGATTTCTTACGGAACTTCCAGTGGTTAAACCTGTCTCCGCGAATACGAATTTTCACATCGTAGTCTTCTCCTTCCGCAGTGAATGTCGCATCTATCCAGAACTTTGCATCATCCGCTATGAACACCTCTGCCTTTGCCGTCTCTTCTTCCAGCTTCAAAAGGTCCTCTTGTTTCACCTGCAGTTGGTAGAGGGGAAGCGGTTCAGATGGCTCCGATCCTCTGTATAAAAAATTGAGTGATCTGTCTGCAAGGCGTACTCCCAGAAGCACGGGTTGCATGCGCCCTATAAAGGTGGCTTGCGCCAACGTGCTCTTGGGCGTCACCTCATACACCAGCATGGTAAAGGCCAACAGCAGTAGCAGCTGCGCAAGCGCAACGGCAAAGAGAACGGAAAGGACAAGCTTCAGCCTGCTCATGGAGCGCTATCCTAGCACAGGATACGAAAAAAAAGTGTCACTACCGCGGCTTTCTTGCCGCAATGTAGTAACCGGACGAGAGAATATCGTTCTCTGCCCGCGCATGGCGAATGTCTCCGTACTCCTTTGTTATGATGCCGGAGAGGAGCATCATTATTTTTGCCTTGAGGAACCAAAAAATTTTAAACGGTTTGAAGCCGAGCGTATCGCACTGAAAACCGATCCGCTGATACAGCACCGCGAGCGTTTCTCCCGTGGAAGTTTCTGCTTGCAGCTCATCGACTGAAAATTCTTTCAGCAGATGTTGTAGTCCGTACTTTGTGTAGCGGTAGTAGTCCCCCGGTGCATCGTGAATAGGAAAAATAAAACGAGTGGTGAGCAGCAGTAATCCTCCCGGCTTCAGCACTCTGTAAAACTCCCCTATGGCCTTTGCGGGAGTATGTAAGTGTTCCAGTACTTCCGTACAGAGAATGATGTCGAAAGAGGCATCCTGCAATTGAGACAAATCATGTGCGTCCGCCACAATATCCACTTGTACGCCCGGTCGCACTTCTATATCCAAGGTGATTCTGTTTGGAAACAGCTCTCCGTACAGAGCATTGCCGCAGCCGATATCCAATGTGGATGCGTCGGAAGCGTACTTGCGGAGAAAAGCCTCCAGTCTCGGCCGAGTGATTTTTCTGGTTAATCCCAGAGAATCTGGCAAACCCATGTGGGAATAATGACATCCTCGCACTATCATAGTCCACAGATTCCCCCAAAACGTGTGAGAATACTGCTTGTATGCGACACCATAGAAGGAAGAGGAGGATGGTATACCTACACACGAAACCTTCGCGATGCCCTTGCAAAGAAGGGGCACGATGTTGCCGTCTGTGGGAGAAAGGGATCTTTGGGACCGTATGATGTGTTGCGAGAACCTCTGACATACATGAGCAACCCCGTTACGGCATGGAGCTCTGCCATAAAGCTGAAGCGAGTTATTCATGAAGTCCGACCGGATGTCATACACATCACCGTGGAACCCTACGCAATGCTCATTCCGTTTCTTAGAAAAGACATCGCGAAAAAAACCGTGCTCACCATTCACGGAAGTTACGGCATTCGTCCGTTGGAGCGCTGGGCACAACGAGTACTTGCGTACCATTACTACAAAAAAATCGGACACTTTATTACGGTGAGCAGGTACACAAAAGAAGTGGTTTCCAAAGCACTGCGTAAGAGGTACGGCGCACTCGGCGATGCGTTCGAACACAATTCGACAGTCATAAAAAACGGTATCGCACTGCCGAAAGAATGGAACGCCGACACAAAAAATGTTGCGATAAAAAACATTCTTCTCGTGGGCGGAGTAAAACCGCGCAAGGGAGTGCTGGAAGCACTGGAAGCCTGCGCCATCTTTAAAAAGCAGAACGGAATACCATTCGTATTTACGTTGGTTGGCACGGCAGACGAGAGCGACCCATACGTGCAAGACGTACGAAAGAAAATCCGTGAACTGCACCTGGAAAATGACGTGCGTATCGCAGGGCCGGTATCGCAAGCGGAGCTGGAATCGTTGTATGGGAACGCAGACTTGTACCTTATGCCTGCTCTTACAATCCCAAACACTTTTGAGGGATTCGGTCTCGTATACATAGAGGCAAATGCCTACGGTGTTCCGTGCATAGGTCCCAATGACAGCGGCGCGAGAGAAGCCATAGCCGAAGCGGAGAGCGGATACCGCATAGATCCTGCAAACCCCATTCAGATAGCCGAGAGAATGACATGGATACTCAAAGAAGGACGCATTCAACGGTCCAAATGTCGCCAGTGGGCGCAGGAGCACAGTATTGAAAGAACTGTTAATACAATAGAATCTCTGTATTCGGTGCTACAATCCGCCTCATGAATCAGAAAGTATCCATGAAAGCGGACTGGGACGAGCGTTCGAAAGAAAATGCGTACCACTGGGTGGACAGCACGGAGTCTCAGTGGAACAAAGAAGAGTACTATGCAGGCGGAGAACGAGACATTCAAAAGTACGTGCTGCCGCTCTTGCAAAAAAAAGGAGTACCGGAGGAACAGTGGAAGAGTATTGAAGTACTGGATATCGGCTGCGGAACGGGAAGGCTTTGTCGCGCGTTATCGAAATACTTCGGAAAAGTCACCGGTGTGGATATCTCGGAAAAAATGATCGCACAGGCAAAGCAAGATAACAGTGACCTGCATAACGTCACATTCGTGCAAACATCGGGGGAGGATTTGGCACAAGTGCCGAGTGCATCGCTGGATTTTTGCTTCAGCTTTATCGTGTTTCAACACATACCGTTTAAGAAGGTAATTCGATCATACTTCCGTGAAATTGAACGCGTACTGAAGCCGGGAGGTCTGGCAAAAGTGCAGGTGCGAGGCACACCGGGTAACCCGCCGGGAAAAGTTGTGTGGTTCCACGGATTTTCTCGTTTCTACATCGCACTGGTTCTCTGGAGACAGTGCATTCCTCTCTTGTGGGCACACAAGTACGGCACGGTGTACGGCGCATGTTTTTCAGAGAGACAACTTCGATTTCTCGCAAAAAAATCCGGTTTTGATGTCATTTCTACGTTCCATGAAACGGAGAGATATCTCTGGGTAGAAATGCAGAAAATCTCATAAATTATGAAGGCACTACTTTCCATACCGTTTGTGCGCGACATAGCAACCATGCAAATCGGCCGCATGGTACTTATTGGCTGCGGGTTTCTCTCGTCTATTCTATACGCGAGAATGCTTGGTTTGGGCGGATACGGTGAGTACGCGGTTGTGCTCGCGTTCACCGGTACGTTCGGACTTTTTACAAATCTCGGCCAACAGGCAACAACACTTACGTTCTTCGCCGAAGCGTACGGACGAAAAGATACAAAGGCACTCGCAGAAATACTGCAGTACTACCTTGTGCTCTCTCTTTGTGCGGCGGTCTTACTTGGTTTATTTGCACTGCTCGCACCGATTCTCACGGGGTGGATATACGACGACAGACACATAGGTGAACTGGCGGGAATTGTTTTCGTGTCGTCCATTTGCGAGCTGGGATTCATTTACTACTCCATTGTTCTGCAAACCGTACGCAATATTCGACTGCTCACTCTGCTGGAAAATGCCAAGACAGTGTTGCAGTTGGGCATTGCTGTCTGGTTTTTACTGCAAGGGTACGGCGTCGCCGGTGTACTGTGGAGCTGGCTTATAACCGCCGCGATATTCAGCGCCGCAAGTTGCATACTGTACCCTTCTCTGCGAGCTGAGCACGACCTGCCGCGTATCGGAGAGGCGTTGTTTGCAGGAACGGGACGCTCACTCTGGAAATACACAAAAGACGGACTGTGGATAGCGGCGGATAAATCCATAGGGAATCTGTACCCGAATATTTTCCTCTTCGCTCTCAGTACACAGGTGCAAGAGTCGGTGGTCGGTTCGCTGCGACTGGCTTTTAAACTCGGAGGACTGCCGTCCTCATTCGGACTTGCAAGTGTGGGGCGCCTTGCCTCTTCCGTTATTCCTTCGGTAGCAGGCAGAGGGCATGACGTGCTGGTAAAGAAACTACGCCAGCTTGCTGCGCATACCGTTGCCATGCACGGAATCATTACGTTGTGCGGACTGCTCATAGTACCCGCACTCCTTCCTGTTGTGTACGGTGAACATTTCGGTATCGCCATGTATCCGTTTGTTGTTATTGCCATACTGAATCTCACACTTTCCATACACATACTTGTCACCCCCATTCTCCGTGTGTATTCGAAAATTCAGATAGCAGCCGTACTGAGTGCCATTGGAACTGTAATCGCCATGGCCATATTCTTCCCGTTGAGCAATGCACTCAGACCCACATGGGCGCTGTACATATCGCTCCTTGCGTATCACGTAATCATAGGGCTCGTTGTATTCCCCGTGCTTCGGCTTATTCGTACGGCACCCAAACAAAGATAGGGCTTCGTACTTTCCTTGGCAGTGCTTTTCGGGGAGAATCTTTCCATGCGCGTGTTTCAACCAGATAGGTATCTTCTTTCAAAATTTGTGGAGAAGAATGCCACACTCCTCACGGGACATTTGCTCGATGTCGGCGGACAAGACGGCAAGCGCTACCGCGGAAATTTTGCGCACGTGGAAAAGTACACGGTACTCGACCCCGAACAGGAGTACGAACCGGATATCGTTGCAGGTGCGGAAGATATTCCGCTGGAAGACGCATCCATAGACAGCATACTCTGTACCGAAGTACTGATGGATGTATTCGAACTGCAAAAAGCCATAAGCGAAATGAGCCGCGTGCTGAAACCGGGAGGCGTTTTGCTTGCAACGGTATCTTTTATGGGTCCTCTCTGTGACGAGCCGTACCACTACTGGCGCTTTACGCCGTACTCACTCCAAAAGTTACTGGAACCGTATTTCGAAAATATCCGCATAGAAAACCGAGGAGGATACCGCCTGCAAAAAGCACAGAACCAGATTCGCTACCGGATAAACAGGCTGGATCTCTACAAGCGCCCTCTTCTTGGAAGAGTGTTTTCCGCATTGAGTTTCATACGGTTTAAAATTGCGTTACGCGGAGACTGGAACGACAGATCTGCCGCAAACAGAGGTTACGCAATCGGCTATAACGTTATTGCCAAGCGCAAAGGATGATATTCACTACCTCCTGGGACGACGGCTATGCTCTGGATTTGCAAGTTGCACGCATACTGGAACAGTACGGAGCAACGGGAACTTTTTACGTTTGTCCGCACAAACAACACGACAGAAGAATGGTGACAACAAAGGAAATCCGGGAGCTCGGTATGCGACATGAAATCGGTGCGCACACCATGAGTCACCCTCACCTCACACAAGTCTCACCCGAGAAAGCCCGACGAGAAATAGCGGAGAGCAAACAATGGGTGGAAGACAGTACGGGAAATCCGTGCACCATGTTTTGCTACCCCTACGGAGATACCGACGACAAGGTCGCAGGCTACGTGAAAGAAGCGGGTTTTGCGGGCGCAAGAACGGTGGAACAATTTGCGTTTTCAGGCACGCAGGCCTTCGCGCTTCCCACATCGCTGCACATCTACCCGTATCCGTTTCGTCCTGTGGCAAACAGGCGAGTACTCAGTCCTCTTCTCCATGCACGACCACATCTCAAACGACTGAAAATTCCCGCATACAGGTGCGGAAGCTGGTCGCAATTGGCCAAGCAGGTTTTTGCGTACGCGCACGGTACGAACCAGCCGTGGTTCCACTTATGGGGGCACAGTCCCGAACTGGAAAAGTACATTCTCTGGAATGAACTCGAGTCTTTCCTTGGGTACGTGGCCACGTACGAAGACGTCGTACACGCACCGAACAGTGCTCTTCTCTCCTCATGAAAATTCTTCTCCTCAACGACAGATACCCTCCGCGCTACGAGAGCAGCGTGGCGAGCATTACGAGCAATCTTGCCAAAGAGTACGAGGCCAGAGGGCACACTGTTTCCGTCATAACATCACACAGAAAAGATGTGTCGCAAGAAATACTTCGCGAAGGAAACAGTATCAGTCTGCCCGTAGAATATCGTCCGTCACTTCGACACTTTAAATCCATAAAACAAGGTGCGGTGTCACTGTTGTTAGAAAAAGAAATACGAAAACTGGAGCCCGATGTGGTACATGCACACAACGTGCATATGTACCTCACGTACGATGCTCTTCGCATTGCGCGCCAATATACCGACGCAGTGTTTATTACCATGCACGATGTCATGAGTTTTCATTACGGAAGACTGATGACACGCAGATATATCGCATCCGAAGGTGCGGATACCAAAACCACCGTGCAAGACCATATTCGTCAGGCGGGGCTGCAGTGGAATCCCGTTCGCAATCGCATAATTCGCAGTATGTTGGATCGCAATGTTACCAACGTGGTTGCGGTAAGCGACGCGCTGAAACGTGCGTTGGATTCAAATGGCATTCCGCACACATGTGTCGTGCATAACGGCATAGACACAGCCTCTTGGGAGGCACACACGAAAGAGATAGCAGCCTTTCGGCGCAGGCATAACCTGGAAGGCAAGAAGGTGATGTTGTTCGGGGGGCGACTGAGCAGAGACAAAGGAAGTACTCCTCTGCTGCATGCTCTCTCGAAAATCAGAAAGGCTATTCCAAACGTCATGTTGCTTGCCATAGGCAATCCCAAAACATGGGCAGGGCTGCATAAGGAAGCCGCTGTCATGGAAGATTTGTCTCCGTACATTCGCAACATCGATTGGCTTCCGAAAGAAGGCATGCGCGCCGCATACGGTGCGTGCGACGTTGTAACCACTCCATCACTGTGTCTGGATACTTTTAATTTGATGAATGCCGAAGCCATGGCAAACAGTAAACCTGTGGTGGGCACATGTTTCGGTGGCACACCGGAGGTGGTGGAGAACGGCGTCACGGGATTTATTTGTAATCCGTTGCATACCGATGAGTATGCAAACTTGCTTCTTACGCTGCTCAGTGACGATGCACTGGCTGTAAAAATGGGAAAAGCGGGAAAAGAGCGTGTGGAGAAGCTATTCACTGTTGAAAGACAAACGGAGAAATACTTGGCTCTTTACGAGCGGTTGGCGAGAAGCGGGCAGTAGGGAGCGAGCAGCGGGAAGCAGAAAGTAAACGCTACTCGCTAACCGCTACACGCTAACCGCTATTCGCTATTCACTGCCCGCTGACTGCTGCCAAATCAATTCGTCCCCTCTCCTTTCATTTCCGCATCCATCATAATGCGTACGAGTTCTTCAAATTTCACTGTGGGTTCCCAGCCCAACTTCTTCTTCGCGTTGCTCGCGTCTCCGCAGAGATAATCCACTTCGTTTGGTCGGAAGTACTGAGGATCTATTACCACAAGTGTCTTTCCTGTTTTGGCATCTATGCCTTTTTCTTCTCTGCCTGATCCCTCCCAACAAATTTCGATATCCACACATGCAAACGCCTTTTCTGCGAATTCGCGAACGGAGTGTGTCTCGCCCGTGGCTATTACGTAGTCTCCGGGCTCCGACTGTTGCATCATAAGGTGCATGGACTCCACATACTCGGGTGCATAACCCCAGTCTCTCTTCGCATCCATATTCCCGAGAGGAATATTTTCCTGCGTACCGTTTACTATGGCCGCAATACTTCTGGTGATTTTGCGGGTAACGAAATTTGAGCCGCGACGAGGACTCTCGTGATTAAAGAGAATACCGTTGCAAACGTAAAACCCGTACGACTCTCTGTAAATGCGCGCTATTTCATAACCGTAAAGTTTCGCCGCACCGTACGGACTGCGCGGCTTAAACGGAGTCTTTTCACTCTGGGGTGCTTCGCTCGGGTCTCCGCTAAAAAGCTCGGAAGTAGATGCTTGGTAAAACTTGGACTTCAAACCCAAGATACGTACGGACTCCAAAAGATTCTGAACGCCGATGGCGTCGGACAGTGCGGTATAGTACGGAACATCGAAAGAGATTTGTACATGGGACTGCGCCGCAAGGTTATAAATTTCATCGGGCTTACAAAGAGATGTGACATGAATGAGAGAATTCATATCTGTCATATCTCCATAATGGAGATATGCATCTTTGTGCTGCTCGTAAAAAATGCCATCTATACGCTGACGGTTAAACGAACTCGTTCGACGAACAAGTCCGTGTACTTCGTATCCTTTCTTGAGCAAATACTCGGCCAAGTACGAGCCGTCTTGCCCTGTTATGCCTGTAATAAGAGCGACTTTTCCCATAGAACGCTGTGAGTATAGACCCCTCTGTACATACGTGCAGCCAAAATGATCTCTTTAGCGCACAAGGTGCAGCAAAAAGTTTAGCGGCACCGAAACCTTCGTATGCGCATCCTGTGTTTCTGCGGAACGCAGTACGAATACTCCCGCTGAGCTGAGTGACGAGGAAATATCGTCGTCGTATCCGTATGCATGAGTAACGCCATACATCTTCAGCGCACTTTCGAGTGTATTGCTTGCACGCAGCTTTTCCATGGTCTGAGAATCGAAAGGTACCACGGTGCGGTTACTCAGCTGTGCAATTTGCTCCACACGCGTGGAGCCAAGGCCGAGTGCGACCACTGCATCTTCGGGCAGCGCATCTATGTGCTCCGCAAGAGTAAGAGCTTCCGTTACGAACGTACGAGAATAGTTCCGTGCAAAAATAATTCTGTTTGCCTGCAGAAGCTGCAGCGCAAGAAAGAGTGTGATCATGACTACGCATGTTTTTGCACTCACCGTTTTCCAGGAACGACCGCATGCGTCTGCCATACCGCCGATTCCTATGGCAGCAAGCAACGCAAACACCCATCCGTAATCCATAAAATGATCACGCGCGTAGTGCAGTACGAAACGCATGAGTAATTCGGAAGAGAGTATGAGTCCGACCAAAAGTACCACCATATTCGGCCGCTCTTTCCGCAGAAACAGAAATCCCGGAATGATGAAAAGCCACAACACTATTCCGCCCAAGGTATCTTGGTGGAAAATCGATGGAATACTGCCTACAAAAAGCCATGCTCCGTTAAGCAGTTTCATAAAAACATTCGGTTTGCCGACATTGAAATTTATGAAGATCTTCTGCTGACGAAGTTTCTGCAAAGGTGAAAACTCTGCATACCGGGCAAGTAACTCGGCGTCGTAGTTTTCTCTGTCGTAGAAATATGTGTAAGGGTCCGGGTACAAATGCAGATAAAATCCTTCACGAACCTCCGTTGCATTCGGCCAAAAGAGCGCAAGGTTATGATTCGCAGGAAATCCCTGCTCTCGAATATCTCCGACATACGGGAGGACGTATATCACCCCCGTACACGCAAGGAACGTGCAAACCCCCACCGCTGCTTTTTTCCACTGCGGACGCAACACCCATACATATGCAACCGCAAACCATGGCACAAAAATAAGAAATGCGTCTTTGGCGGCAACGGAAAGACCGAACAGCAAACCGGATACGACAAGCGCACCGCTCTCGGAGCGGTCGCGCAAATACGCGTACGCGGCGAAACTTGCGAAGAGGAACAGAAAGGCAAAGTTGTAGTTATCCAGCCAAACCGCCTGCCTCCAGTACGCAGGCATAAACGCAATGAGGACTGTGGATACCCACGCCGTACGCACCGAGAAAATTTTGGCTGCCGCAAGCCACCAGAAAAAAATGGCGACTGCCATAATGACAGCAGAAAGCACGCCCCACATCGGCAAGTTCTGCCACCCGATGTACGGCGAAGCCAGTGCGAACAGCATGGCACTCAGTCTCCCGTCCGCAGATGCCAGCACTCCGTGTTCTGCCAGAAGGTGCGGTGCGATAAATCTCCCGAGTTCATCCGTGAGCGCAAACACTCCCGAAGTGGCAACATTTCGTGCGAGCAGCAGCGGATACACATCGTACGTCTGCCCCATTACAAGCAGTGGCAGCACCCACACTGCCGTCATTGCCGCCGCAAATACAGCAAGGAGTGGTAACTGGCCGACAAAGGACTGACCGTATTTCCGCATTACACAAAAAGGATACGTACAGTATTGTAGGCGTCATGAAGAAGAAGCGCAGCTTACAACTCTTAAAACTGGTCGGAATTATCATCTTTTTTGCGATAGTCCGAAAATTGGATACAACTGCGCTTGTGGCAACACTGAAACAAGTGAATTGGATGCCGATGCTTCTTGCCGTGCTGTGCGTGCTGTGTATCTATGTCGTAAAAGCGTATCGGTGGCATACGCTGGTACGGGCAACCGGCTTGCACCCGACATTCGGCGAGTCGTGGCGCTTGTATACCATCGGCATTTTCCTCGGTAACATTACTCCCGGAAAACTGGGAGAATTGGGCAGGGCCGCATACCTGCACAAAAAAGGGCTGCCCATGAAAATAGGAGTGTTACTTTCGGTTGCAGACAGAGCGGCGGACGGGATAGTGATACTTCTGCTTGGTGCCGTGGGTGTCGGCATACTCGGCGGAGTGGAATGGACTCTGCTCACGTATGCCGCACTGAGTCTGGTGGCGGTAATTGCAATGCTGATACTGCTGCAAAAACGAGTATGGAGAATTTCACTGCCAATCATCAAATTATTTCTTACATACATACGTCCGCATCTCATACGCAGGGTAATACTTACCACTCTCCTTGGCTGGATGTTCTACTTCCTCTGGGCGGTACTGCTTGCACGAAGTCTTGGCATAACGGTGGAAGTACCCGTTCTTGTGGCAGCATTCACACTTACGGGTCTTATTTCCATGCTTCCCATAGCACCCAGCGGACTGGGTACGCGAGATGCGGCACTCATCTTTTTACTTGCGCCCTATGGCGTGGAACCCGAACAGGCAGTGGCACAGGCACTGCTGATGTTCACCACCATTCTCCTCATGAGTATTCCGGGTGGGTGGTATTGGCTACGAGAAAAGCACTAAGCCTTCTTTCTCCCCACAGCCAACTGATTGAGAAGCAGTCCTTCCAGGCCGATCTTCTTCATGAATTTTTCTATGGTCAGTTCTCCGGGGAGTCCCCACGGCCAGCACATAAATTTGCCGACTTCCACAGGCTCAAACCCCGCCTCTGTTAAGTACCTGCGCAGAGTGTTACAGGTCATGGTTTCCTGGTGAGCCTCGTCGTCCAAGTGTCCTATGGCACCTGCGATACGCTCGAAAAACGGGTCCGGTGTTGTGATAATCATCAATCCTCCGGGACGGAGAATGGTGTGCATTTTTTTCAGCATTTCTATGGGGCTTTCCACATGTTCTATGAGTGCGGTTGCAGAGATGATGTCGAACGTTGCTTCCGCAAACGGAGGGTTCATGGCGTCTCCCTCCACCATCTTCAGGCGAGTATCTGTGCAGGCATCTATGAGTTCGGGAGAGAATTCGAGTCCTGTCATACGCACGGAAGGAAACGAATCTTGCACGTAACTTAAGGACTTCCCTTCTGCGGGACCAAGGTCGAGAAGATCCAGCGGTTCACCGTGATGATGCGTTTTCATGGAACGAATTACCTCGTCCGCACGTCTGCGCAAGCGGTACGTAAGCGCACGTCTTTTCTTGCGACCCTCACTGTATTCCAACCCCATGGAACCCACGAGTACGGGGAGTTCCTTCGGTGGAAGCAGTGCCCCCGTTGCTATATCTATGCTGCGCTCCAAACGAATTTTGCGTTCGGTATTGAGCGTGCGCAATTGCTCCGGTGTAAGCAGGTATCCTTCCGTATCGAACTCCTGGCTCTGAAAGTAACGGGATTGCGGCACGTACCGCACGAAGAATTCATCGCCGAGCTGCAGAGAGGTAAAGACTGTTTTATCCGTAATTTTGATGGTATCTGCAATGCGCAACTGCGTGTCTGTTAGGGAGACATCTCGGTAAAAAAGCGCACCGACACTTCCGCTTTTCAACATCAGTAATTTTCGAATAAGCCCCTTTATGCGGTAGGCCATACCCGTGTGCCAACCGAATAGCATCAGGAACACGCGAAAGATAATCAGTTTTACGGGAGTAAAAAGTTTGTTGGCGGGGACGGCGTGCAAAAAACCCGAAACCGAGTACCCGTTCTCTTTCGCAACAAATGTGTATGCGGGGTCTATCCACTGGGAAGAAAGAACCGTCCCGCTTTTTGTGGTGGCAAGAACGCCACAGTCACTCGTTAGTTGCGCACCCGTTTCCGTATTGAAAAGTTTGGTTACTCCCCCTTTTGCTGCGTTGCCGAGCAAGTACATATTTCCTTTCTTCTGCACATAGAACCTTCCTTCGGGAAATACGGAACGAAAGTCCGCCTGCTCGTAGGGCAACTGCGCAGAACCTGTGCGCTCTCCGTAGTCTATGTACGACTCCAGATGCTCGGGAATGCGGTACAAGAAGTAGCGGTCTGCCTGAATCTCTGCGGGGACAATTTTTCCTTCGTCCAAACTCTTGAGCAGCGCATCTGCGACGCGTCCCGCAAGCGGCATTTCTGGTGCCAAAATCTCACATCCATGCGAGTAGAAATGCAGTGTCTGCCTGCTGCCCATACTCCCCGCATAAAATCCGTTGGGGTACACGAAGTGACTCAGAAACTGCACGGATTCTTCCATGACTTTTTTCAGTCTCGGATCCGGATGTATTTTATACACCTTTCCAAGAAAGCTGACTGTCGCAGAGAGATACCCGATGTCCGCACCGTCGTATTCCAAACTCCAACCCTCCTTTGTGTGAAACAAGAGGAATTCTTCGAGCTTCTTTTCGTATCCTGCGAGCAGGTCTTCTCCGCCGAGTACATGGTGCGCATAGTACACGGGCAACACTCCCATAGCATGGTGATTTGCCAGCACGCCATGCTCGTCCCACGCAATAATATACTCGGCTGCCTTACGGCAGGAGGCAAAGAACTCTTCTCTGAAGTCTTCGGGGAATTCTCCTCGTTCATTGAGGAGCATGTAGCTTTTCAGCATCGCATACAGCAAAAATCCTGTGGGGCCTGTCCATCCGTGCTCGTTGGGGTAGAACTCATCGAACGATCCGTCGCGGTGTTGAATTTGTGTCCAGAAACGCATGCCCGCAAGAATCCACTCGCGCATCTTCGGCTGGTCTTTGTAAATATTGCCCGGCATATCCTTCGTATATGCAAGCGCAAGCGATAGCACGCCGAATTGCGGAAGCGCATCGGGGAAGTCGACTGTTTTATCCAGCCAGTAGGTACGCTTAAAACACCCGTACGTCGGTGAAACGGGATTGCGGTCTTGCAGACTGAGAAGTCTGGGAATCTGGTTTAATGCGCGCCGTGCGTATGCATCTCGAAGGACAGAATCTGCCATAGCCCGCAGAGAATACAACCCCGCACGAATAATGCCCAGATATTCGCTCCCGATTCTCATTTTGCGCTATCCTGTGACGGTGTTCACACTTCTCATTCCCGTCTTCAACGAAGAGCAGGCCATAGAGTCCACTCTTACAAAAGCGCATGACACCATGCAACGACTAGGAGAAGAGTATGAAATTCTGGTAGTGAATGACGGCAGTACGGATGGCACGGCGGATATCCTGAAAAATTCGAAAGTGCCGAATCTTCGTGTTATCACGCATCCCGTAAACCGCGGGTACGGCGCTTCCATGAAAACGGGAATCCGCAAATCGAAAGGTGAGCTTATAGGCACAACGGATGCCGACGGCACGTATCCTGTGGAGCAACTGGTAACAATGCTGAAAATAATGAAAGAGAAGCAGGCGGAAATGATAGTGGGTGCGCGCACGAAAAAGGGTGTGCAAATTCCTCTCATTCGCAAACCGGCCAAGGCGATAGTTAACAAACTGGCAAACACGTTGGTAGGTATGAAAATTCCGGATAACAATTCGGGGCTGCGTATTTTTACACGCGAACTCGCAGAGAAATACATGCACCTGTATCCGCAGGGATTTTCTTTTACCATCACCATTACGTTGGCATCTCTCACAAATGACCACATCGTGGAATACTACCCTATCGACTATTTTAAAAGGCAGGGAAAGAGCTCCATGTCTTCGGGAATAAACGGTGTGAAGCACTTCCTGAATTTTCTCGGACTCATTGTGAGAATAATGACCTACTTTCGCCCGCTGCGATTTTTCATATGGCCGAGTGCGATACTCATAATCGCAGGAGTGGCCATTAGTATCCGTACCATTCAGATGGACTCCAACATTTCAGACGCAGGAATGCTCTTACTGCTTACAGGTCTGCAAATAGGGCTCTTCGGGCTGCACGCAGAAGTCGTGGCACGGCATTCGCAAAAGAATTAGACAACTAACCGTTCAGGACACATGGAAAACAGTGTCACCCTGTCTGCCGGCAGAAGCTCCGCGAATGCTATTTCTATCGGTACTTTTCAGAGATGAAAAGTACCCAAAAATCTCCGTCAGCCGCAAACTCGCTCGGGGCGATACAGAGTTATCATACCACCGGCTCGAGCAACCAGGCTGGCGAGTAGCTGTTCTTAAGTACGCAGGGCCACCTGGCATGCTCTCGCATACAAGGTGCATCGAACGTAGACCCCCTCGCTCAAACAGGTGCGGCTGACGGTTTGAGTACGTACTTGATCCTTTCGTGGTCAAAAATGCTGTCTGAGCGCAACGACACTACGATGCATACATGTAATACAAGGGAATGAGACAGGGTGGCACACCCCCTTCGCTTGCAAGTATGTCGCTAGCCCTTGTCTCATTCCCGTAGAAACCGTCTGTAAAACCTTGTCTGTCGTAAGCGAGTTCTTTTTTGACCGATTTTTGCGGCACTTTTTCTAAAAAAGTGCCATTGGGAAGAAGTAGAGCTCCTCCAGCTCACCATGGCGAGCTGCCTCTCCTTGCTTCCAAAGAATAATCACCAAAAACTAAAGCCTCCAAAGCGACCCCCCCTGCCCTTCCGCCACAAGTTCGAGCGAAGTGTCTAGCAGCGAAAGAGTCCACTGCGGATTTCGTTTTTCATCCCACAAAATGTACTGCACACCGTAGGTATTCAGGAGTGCACGAGGGTCTCTGTCCATCGCTGCACACGCACGGTTCACAAGGAGTAACTCCTGCGAACGAATACGTTCTTTTTCCGCGGGATTGAACATGGCGTCATACGCGGCTCCGTAGACGAGCACATGTTCTTCTTCGGGTTTTCTTAGTGCGGCATTCAGCGGTGCCTGCGTAAGGCAGTAACGCTCGGCCAGCTCTTGGTGCGAACGCAGCTCATGCTGAATGTAGTGTGTGAAGAGCACGTCGTGCTGCGTATGACTTGCGATGAGTGAAGACGTGAGCGGATCGGAAAGAATAACCGCCTGTTCCATGCCGAATATTTCCGTAATGGCACTTGCAAGATGCTGTTCTTCGAAATCCGATTCATCCACTCGCCACTGCGAGAGCACCGACCTGTTGTCGTACCCGATACCCAATAAAAAAATTATGGCGGCCACCGCTGTTATGCGTGCCGTAAACTCTCGCGCACCCCACACGGAAACCAGTGCGAGCACTGCGGCGAAGACCAGAAAGAAAAGATAGTGCGATGCAAAAAGAAAAAGTGTTCCGTGTACCAAGTGCTGGTTGAGCAATGCAAACGCCGTGACCACAGTGCAGGCAAGGTAGCGCGGGCGTCTCCCTTTTTTGTACCACATCACCATGGATCCCACTGCCATAATAAAAAAGAGCAGCGACCACGGAAGCGACTCGGGAATACGGGAGTGTCCGACACCGCTACGAAAGAACACCTCCTTATAGAGCGACTCTCCCGAAAGCGCTCTCATCTGCAACAAGAAGGGAATGCCTGTCAGAAATCCGACCATTCCGAAAGCTGCCAAATACTTCGCATGCTCCCATGAACGTCGCAAACAGAAGAACAAAAGAGTAATTGACCACCATGCCCACACGGCGGTAAAGCTCCAGAAATACACTCCGATAAGAATTCCCATAAGTGCCCCACCAAGGACTCCCCATATTCTTCTGTGCTCCAACCCTTGTATGAGTCCCCACAGGGAAAGCAGTGTCAGCAAAAAACTGACTCGCTGATGAATGGGGCGTCCGAAGTTGTAGAGTTCCAGAAACGAAAAAAGAAATGCGGCTATAAGCGCACGCCTGCGCGAGAGTCCGCAGGCTCTGCAGAAACCGACGAGTGCAATGAAGAGGAAAAACGGCATCACAAAATCCATCACGGTAAATATTGTCGACGCTCTCTCGGTAAACGGACGAAACACCACTCCGTATACCTGTTCTATGAGTCCGGGTTGCAGAGGTGGCAGCAACGCTCCTCCGGCTATCGCCACTCCGAATCTTTTCGTCCCATGCACAAGCACTTCCTGCACTCTGGGAAGATAACTGAACTCATCTGCATTGAAATGTACGGGCACACCTTGGTATCGCTCATCTGTGGTGTGCAGCAGAAACGGCATACTTACCAGTACTCCCAGAAACACTGCAGAGCCAAAAACTGTGCAGTACCACCGCTTTTCTGTCCAATTCTTCATCATGCATACCATGGTAGAGAAGCAACGGCTGTCGAACAATGCGAGAGAAGTGTGGAAAAACTTAAGAATCTGTACCCAATTTCCTTGACCATAAGAACTCTTCGCTTATGATTAGTCGGCTATTTCGGTCTCGGTGGGGCTTCATCCTCACTTCGACCGTAGCTTTTTAAGCTCCTTCACCCTTCGAGTTCGACTCAGGGTGAAAGAACAAGTTCCTTCACAGCATCGCAGAGTAGAGAAGTGTGGCCATCATGCTGAGATTGTCGAAGCATGCATGGACCAATAAATTAAAATTATAAACTTAAACTAGTAAAGACTAGTTTTCCTTTGACCAACTATGGTCATCTCTTTTTGAAGAGTTTGATCCTGGCTCAGAGTGAACGCTAGCGGTGCGCCTAACACATGCAAGTCGCGCGAGGCTTCGAGCCGAGCGGCGAACGGCTGCGTAACACGTTGGAACTTTCCCCAGACTCAGGGATAACATCGAGAAATCGGTGCTAATACCGGATGGTCTCGTAAGAGTAAAGCTTTTGCGGTCTGGGAGAGGCCTGCGGCCTATCAGCTTGTTGGTAAGGTAACGGCTTACCAAGGCTATGACGGGTAGCTGATCTGAGAGGATGATCAGCCAGAATGGGACTGAGACACGGCCCATACTCCTACGGGAGGCAGCAGTGAGGAATCTTCCGCAATGGGGGCAACCCTGACGGAGCGACACCGCGTGAAGGATGACGCCTTATTCGGGTGTAAACTTCTGTTCTGAGGGACGAAATTTTTGACGGTACCTCAGGAGAAAGCACCGGCTAAATCCGTGCCAGCAGCCGCGGTAATACGGATGGTGCAAGCGTTACTCGGAATTACTGGGCGTAAAGCGTCCGCAGGCTTTTTTATAAGTCTGGTGTTAAAGCACGGAGCCCAACTCCGTGTCTGTACCGGAAACTATAGAAATAGAGTCACTCAGAGGCATCTGGAATGCCGTGTGTAGGGGTAAAATCCGTTGATCCACGGTAGAACGCTAAAAGCGAAGGCAGGATGCTGGGAGTGTACTGACGCTCAGGGACGAAAGCGTGGGGAGCGAAGGGGATTAGATACCCCCGTAGTCCACGCCCTAAACGATGCGTGCTCGGTGTTGGGATTTTTCAATTGATCTCAGTGCCTCAAGCTAACGCGGTAAGCACGCCGCCTGGGGAGTACGGCCGCAAGGCTAAAACTCAAAGGAATAGACGGGGACCCACACAAGCGGTGGAGCATGGGGTTTAATTCGATGATAAGCGGAGAACCTCACCTAGGTTTGACATCCCGGAAATCGACTGGAAACAGTTGAGTGCCGCAAGGAATCCGGTGACAGGTGGTGCACGGTCGTCGTCAGCTCGTGCCTTGAGGTGTACTGTTAAGTCAGCAAACGAGCGCAACCCTAATCCTATGTTGCTTTTTCATAGGAGACTGCCGCCTCCAAGGCGGAGGAAGGTTAGGATGACGTCAGATCTGCGTGTCCCTTATGCCTAGGGCAACACCCGTGCTACAATGGTCGGTACAAAGGGCAGCCAACCCGCGAGGGGGAGCCAATCCCATCAAAACCGGCCTCAGTTCGGATTGAAGTCTGCAACTCGACTTCATGAAGCTGGAATCGCTAGTAACCGTGAATCAGCTACGTCACGGTGAATATGTTCCTGGGTCTTGTACTCACCGCCCGTCAAGTCATGAAAGGCAGGGGCGCCCGAAGCACCGTTACTCTCACGAGGCGGTACCACGGTGAAACTGCTGATTGGGACTAAGTCGTAACAAGGTATCCGTAGGAGAACCTGCGGATGGAACACTTCCTTACCAGGGAATTTTTTCTCTGACCATGTGCGCTGGCCGGTAGTCGTAAAGCTATCACATGTGTAATTGACCGGGGACTACTCCCCAACGTTTTGGTTCTTGCCTCGCAAGGATTCAAGACATTGGGGCTCGGAATGCTTCTCTACTCTGCGATGATATGAACGGGGCTTTTTTAATGCACAAAAAACAAGGCGAGCCGGAGGGGCTCGCCTGTAGGGTTTTCCGAAACGAAGTCGGAAATTTAGGAATGTTGATTCTCTTTCGCGTTGCGGTCTGTCCGCATTGCTCGAAAGGTGCAGAAAGCTGCAGCCGTAAGCAGGCACAATGTGACCGCCACGAGGCTCCACCCTCCCACGACAATGCTGGCTGATCCGACAGTAATGGTCGCCGCATTGAGCAGCATGGTAATCCAAAACCATGGGTTTTTTCGCTTAGTCGCCACGTTTTTGCTTCTCCTTTTCAAATTGAGCAAGTAACCCGGTCACATCTGACGTGCGATGTGCAAACACTGTACGGATGCCGGAAAGAAATGCAGCCAACCACGCAACAAGCGTGCAGGCAATTGCCAACTTTCCGTACGTAGCCAAGGCTCCATCCGCGGAGTCCTGCACTGCAATAACGCCTGTTGCGATGCAAACGAAGGCCAGAACCAGTGTGGTAATGAGCCACGAACGAGCAGAAGATTTCATACAACGTCTCCTTTGCAGTAAAAGATCGAATTGTTACATTCCTAATGAATATTAAACAACTTTTTTATATATATGTATAGAGTGAATATACCCATAATTTCAGTGCAATATTACGGTGAGCGGTTACAATTTTTCCATGCGTAGAATTTTCAAGGCATCTCCCCTTCTCCCCGCGGCACTCTGTGCACTGCTTCTGTTTGGGTGTGAAGGAAACGCAGACTGGCGCAACGTGGAAGACGCGGTTTTGCCGCAGCTTATGGAAGCCAATCTGAAAAAACAGGTGTCGGGACTGGTACACAAAGAAATCTCCCGAGACGTAGACCTCGGCTACGTACTGGATACGGAGAAGGGATACAGCTTTATAAAAACGGATGATGTGGAAGCATGGAAAATAACCCAAGACGTTCTGCACAAAACGGCGATGCGAAATTTGGAAAACCTTGTGCACAACGAAGATATGCAGTTGGCCGAATCTGAAGAAAGTGCAAACGGCAAGTACGTGATAGTGGAAACCGGCGACGGCTACGATGCCGTTCGCATTCTTTCACAGAAGATACAAAAGCAAATGAGATCGTATCTCGGAGACGAGTACTTTGCCGCGGTACCCACACGTGACTTCCTTGTTTTTTGGCATAAGGACTTCTCTCTGACGGGAGAATTTATGGAGCAAGTGGAAAAAGAGTACGCAGCCGGCGAAAAGTACAAGCTGACTCCCCGTCTCTTCTTGGTCACAAAGGAGGGACTGCAACCACTGATAAAACAGGCCGTAGAATAAAGAACGCGGCACCGGAAACAATTGAGTTGGCAATACGGATGCTCCTCGAGCCTTCCGAGCTTGCAGAAGAGCTGCAAGAAGTCATTCACCGGATACTATGCTCGCCGGTATTTTTCTTCCAGTCCCTGCAGTACCAGTTCCTGCGCTTCCAGTGAGGGAATTCCCCTCGTAAACTCTCCCAAAAACCCGAGCACATACATTTGCCGTGCCTCGTGTTCCGCAATACCGCGTGAGGCAAAATAGAAGAGATCTGCCGCTGTTACCTTGGAAACAGTCGCACTGTGACTTGCTTTCACATCATTCGTCTTTATCTCCAGTCCGGGTATGGCATCCACCTTCGCGCCGGAGTCCAGCATGAGAACATCTTCGGTGAGGTAGGTATCTGTACCACCTCCACCAAGCTCTATGTCTATCATGCCGTTACAGATCGCATGCGCTTTTCCTTCCGTCACTCCTTTTATGGTAATTTCTCCTCTGCCTTCTTTTGCATGAAAAATATTGCGAGCACTTATGTGTTGTTTCTCGCTGTTTTTTGCATAAAAAATCCAATCCATAGAACTTTCGCCATGGGCACCTTTCACATCGGAGACCAGGTTGTGATGAACCGTTTCCCCTCCCAAAGTGACATTGTGCCAGTGCATGTGCGCATCTGCCGCCACAGAAGATCTCTGATGAATACACACCTGCGCACCTGCGTCCGCACGTTGCGCAGACAAATACGTAAGCTCGGCACCGTCTTCCAAAAAGACTTCGATGCAATGAGACCACATTCCCCTGTTATCTCCCGAAGGTTCACTATTTTCACCGCCTTGGTCATTGTAAAGTTCCTCGACGATCGTAAGAGATGAGCCTTTTCCCACCACAATCACAATATGCGTGGCAGCCCACTCGTGGGTATTGGTGAACGTAATCTGCACGGGGTGTCGAAATGTCTGATTCGGCGCGACGGCAATGAAATGTGTATGGGTAAGAAACGCATAGTGCCGCAGAAGCTCAGGCGAAGAAGAGGGCTCAAGCAGTGTGGAGAATCGCTGTTCAAAAAGATCGACATCTTCCTGTGCCATTTCTCCTCGTTGCATTTCACCTGCAATCGCCTGAATCCACTTTTCACCGAAGGGTCTCGAAGAAATTGCCGTGGCACATCCTTCGCCTCGAGCTATGGGAAGTGATGTCGGCAGAGAAATCTTCGTGTCGGTCTTCATCAGCGCTTCGTATGCCTCCATTCGTCGCTTTCGAAGAAAGGTTGTTTCGTAAAGCGACTCAGACAGGCGTTGAACATTGTGTTGGCTTTGCATGTGTCGTAGTCTGCCCGAGAGAGACTGCGATGTGTACGAGAATATGAAGAGTTCCAAAGAAACGGCAATTGAAACCAAATTCAGAGGCTGAAATACATATTGCAATGACGTGACAAAATAAGAAAGTAATGTATAGTTGTCATCATGGCTGAGCGACAACTGTATCTTTTTGGATCTTCTCGTGATCATGAGATACGTATTCACAGGCAAGAAGATGAACCTGAAAAGACAGCGGTATCGACAGATGACTCTCGCAGAAATCTGCAATTGCTGCTCTTCCCGGAAGCTGACAATGCGAAGTTAAAAACAGCTGCAGCATCGAAAGTAGAGGAAGAAGTCGGGCAAGAAGCCGATGCGGAGGAAAAACCTCTTACCGGAAGAGGGGGTGTTGCGCAGTTACTTGCGAATATGGATGCAATGGATAGCTTTACTATCGCGCGGGAATTCACCCGACTGGGACTGCAACATGAAAATAACTTGTTCCCCGAACTTGGACTTCTTATGAGACAACGACGGGAAGGATTTCTCATCCTCTTAAACTTGGTAAGGCTCGGGAAAATTCGAACGGATCCGCAACGACAGGCAATTGCAGAAGAAGCATTCCGCGCCGCGCACGGCAACGGCACGTCAGAGCTGCAACTGGCAGAAGCTGTGGGAAAGTTGAAGATAGGATTGCAGGGTCGGAAATACAGAAAAATGAATGGTCTTATTACCGCATTTCAAAATACTGCAGGTGAATTTGATTCATTCATACAGGCTGCCAAGGGCTACTGGCGCGAGGTGCTTCCATCTCTCGTAAACGGCGAAGCATCGAGTTATGAGGAAGCAAGAAGAATGTATGGCGAAAAGCATGCAGGAAGCCTACGAAAAGCGTATGAAGAGCGAAAAGCCTGATGTTCCTATTTTTAAGTAATTATGGTATAATAGTATAAACACTACCCTCTCACTCTATGGTTGATCGTACGACAAGAGCAGAAGAACTCTCCGAAGGACACAGTGAACAGAAGAGGTACGCAAAGCTTGCGCACTCAAAACTTCGCGAAAAGGGCATTACTCGCTTTCGCGACAAAGCGGGTCGCGAATACTGGATTTCCGAACAGAAAATTCAAATTATTCTGCCGGACCAATCCGAGGTGCATTACAACGTGGACTCAAATTCAATCAGTATAAAGAGTGCGGGAGAACAACATTTTGTCGCCTACGAAGAATTTGCAGGAAACTTCGCACCGTTTGTAAACGCAGTGAGAATGGCACAGTCCATTGCTCTCAGTGAAAACTTGGATGAAGAAGGAAAAGTACTGGCACGTCTGCACGAAGGACGCGGCGGAGTGGCGGGTGCCATGAATGAGTTGATGCATTCGTAAAGGTTTATCCGACTGACCCCTCCATTTCTAACTCAATAAGTCGGTTCATTTCGACCGCGTACTCCAAGGGAAGCAGACGTACGACTGGTTCTATGAACGCATTTACTATCATGGCCTTGGCTTCCTCTCGGGGAATACCACGGCTTGTAAGGTAAAAAATATCCTCTTCCGACAGTTTACCCACGGTTGCTTCGTGGGCAATGGTAACGTCGTTATTGCGTATTTGAATATCGGGAATGGTATCCGTACGACTTCGCTCGTCCAAAAGCAACGCATCGCACTCCACATTGGCTATACAATCGTGAGCATGCGGAGCAATTTTCAGCATGCCGCGATACACACTGCATCCGCCCCCCTTGCTTATGCTTTTGCTTACCACCTTGGAAGACGTATGTGGTGCCATATGCAACACTTTGGCACCGGTATCTTGCCACTGACCCTCATTGGCAAACGCAATTGCCATATGGTCACACCGCGCACCCTCCCCCACCAGCACAGAACATGGGTAGAGCATGGTAGTACCACTTCCCATGTTTCCTCCTATCCATTCCATGGTTGCATCTCGCTCCACAATGGCACGCTTGGTGTTTAAGTTGTATGTATCGCGACTCCAGTTCTCCACGGAGGAGTAGCGCACTTTGGAACCGGGCTTCGCAAAAATTTCCACCAGACCTGCGTGCAACCCTTGGCTCCCGTACTTGGGCGCACTGCACCCTTCTATGTAGTGAGCAACCGCCTCCTCTTCCACCACAATGAGCGTGTGTTCAAACTGTCCCATGTTTTTTGCGTTCATGCGAAAATACGCCTGCAGCGGATCTGCGATATGCACACCCGCAGGTACGTACAAAAACGTGCCACCGGACCACACAGCCCCGTGGAGAGCCGCAAACTTATGGTCCAAAGCAGGGACACACTGCATGAAGTACTTCTTCACAAGATCGGGATGCTCCTGCAACGCATTATCCATATCGAGAAAGATGACTCCTTTCTCCTCCCATTTTTCCTTGAGGTTGTGGTACACCATTTCACTCTCATACTGCGCGCCTACTCCCGCAAGCATACGACGCTCCGCCTCGGGAATACCAAGCCTGTCGTACACGGAACGAATTTCCGCGGGCACTTCGTCCCAGTTATCTGTTTCCTGCGTACCGGGTCTTGCATAGTAAATAATATTGTCTAAATCCAACGCGGAAAGATCTGGCCCCCAGCTCGGCATAGGCTTGTCTAAAAATATACGCAGGCTCTCCAGTCGCATTGCAAGCATCCACTCCGGTTCGTTTTTATCCGTGCTTATTCTCCGTACAAGCTCCTCCGATACGCCGCGTTCCAGGCCATCTGCGTAGGGAGAAGGATTCGCATCGTCGAAGACGCTGCGATCTAAGCCGGAAAAAATGGGAGAATCGTTTGTCATGCGGATAATAAGTATAGACTTTACTGTGGAAGCAGCCATTAATTTTGCTTCCTTCCACCTTTTGCTACCATACTGCAACAATGATACGCGACCTCTCAAAACAGGAAGTAACGGAGCTCCTCACGCTTGAAAAATACGGGCACTTGGCATGCTGCCTGCACGACAGGCCGTATGTGGTACCAACAACATACGCATACGATGGCAAGCATATTTATATTTACACACATAGCGGACAAAAGGTGGACATGATGAGAAAGAATCCGACTGTTTGTTTGCAAGTGGAAAACGTAAGCAGTCAGAGCATATGGAAGAGCGCACTCGTGTATGGCATGTACGAAGAGCTGAAAGATGAACCGCTTGTGGATGCCATAAACATGCTCAAAGAGCACACGCAATTTCGCGAAATTTACGCGCCGTTTAAATTCGATGCCACCAGCAAGCAGCTCTATAACAGAGGAAAACTTATCGTTATTTTTAGAGTAGTCATTACGGAAATGTACGGCAGAGCACACGACATGAAGGAGTAAGAAAACTTTACGACAGACAAAACAAAAGTGAACCGCAATTGACTTCGGCATATCGGTACGATAAATGTATTTCTTTCTTTACATTCCCTTCCTCAAAATGCAAACAGTATCGGAATCCCACACACGTGAGCTTTCGAAAGAAAAAGCTCCTTTCCCCTTTCCTCGTCAGACAGATGTGACGGATCATATGGCGCAGGCCAGCAACCCATCTGTCAAAGTAATCGCCCATGATTACAACATCACTCAGAAGCTTATTACCATAACCGAAGACAAAGCTCTCATTTGTCTGCAACGAAACCTACGAGTGCTTGGCAAACGCAAGTGGCTGCACCCGCTCTCGCTGCTGCTTACAATGTTGCTTGCTCTTGCCACCTCGGACTTCAATAAGCTCCGCTGGATGAGCTCCGAACTGTTGCAGGCAACATTCATGGTAACAAGCACCATTACAGCCGGTTGGCTGATATGGGAAATTATGCATGAAGGCAGACTGAAAGAAGTTCCCGAAGCTATCAGCGATATATTCGCTGAAATAAGAGGATAGCGAGTGTGTCGCCTTTCTTTGGAGTTTCAACATCAACGGCAATACTGACCGTCGCCGAGAAAATCGGTAGTATGACAATATGCAAAGTTCGCAGGTTGGTTGCAGGCATCTCATACGAATACAGCGCGGAGAAGAGATAGTCTCCTCACTCACTGCGTACCTTCGGGAGAAGAGCATTCGCTGCGGAGCAATAAGCGGCATAGGCGCCGCCAGCCGAGTGACATTGCGATACTATGACATGCAGACAAAGGAGTATGTGGGAAAGAAGTTTGAAGGAGAGTTTGAAATAGCATCGATGACCGGAAACATTTCCGTGACGAACGGAGTCATACGGCCGCACGTGCACATTGTCCTTGGCGACACCGAATACCGATGCTTCGGAGGACACTTGGAATCCGCAATTGTCTGCGTGACCTGCGAAGTCATTGTGTCGGAAATAGACAAAGAATTGCCCCGCTCCTTGGATAAAGAAACGGGGCTGCAACTTTGGGATCTTTCGTAATTAGCGAAGTTCGTACATCAAGATGATGTTTGCACGAATTTCTTGCTCCCCTGCAGGAATGGGAGGTGCTCCTCCGCCACCCATACCACCGGATTCCATCATCATGGTATCCATACGGGCGTATGGCATAGGAGAAGAGTAGCCGCCTTCATTGTATCCCTTAAACTTCCCGAGAGTTTTTCCAAGGTCAGCGGCAAGCTTCACTGCTTTTTCCTGCGCATCTGCTATTGCCATGGCGCGAGCCTCGGCTCGCAGTTCTTCCGGATCGTCTATGGTGAAGTTCACACCGCCGACTTGGTTGGCACCCTTGGTAACTGCGGCATCCAGTATGGAAGTAAGTTTGCTGATATCGCGCACCTTCACCACAAGATTCTGACTTGCTTCGAATCCGCTTTCCACACGTTTGCCATCGAAGTAGTCATACGCGGGATTCATCCAGAGATTCTGTGTTGTTATATCTTTCTCTTCAACACCGGCGGCAAGCACGGCCTGCGAAATGGCATTCATTTTATTGCCGAGCAGTTCCATGGCATCCTGCGCTGTTTTTCGTCTGCCTGTCTGCACACCGAAGTTCAGTTCGGCAATATCGGGTACTGCCGTTACCTTGCCTTCACCCTGAATGGAAATAGTGGGCTTGGAGTGGTCTTGCGTACGGACGTACTGTCCGGCTATGTAGGAGCCACCGAGTAGTACGGCTACCAACACCGCTGCCATAGGTTTCTTGTGACATGACTGCATATTTGCATCCATAGGAAAGTGGGGGGGGAAATCGATCTGAGTATAGCAAATTTTGACGCACTCAAGTTGCGATCTTCGTGTACGAAGAAAGTGCTACTCCCAAATCGGCCCTTCGGAGATGCCGCCATCAAATTGGGAAGCCATATCGTCCGCAACATGTCCGTATATCGGCCCTTTTTTCCGCTCCGGCAGAGTCCGACCTTCATCCGGAGTATCTAAGACCAACCGAAATCGATGTCCATGACCGTTACTCTCCGCTAAAATAGCCTCTATCCTGCTCAGTGCCTCTGAGCCTCCCGCCGAATCAAGAGTTCTTGCATCTGCTTCAATTGTCACCATGAAGGTATAGGGAAATAATAACTATCACTACTGAGTTTCTTCTCATAGATACGAAAGGTCAACTGAAGTCGACATGCGTATGTTATCGCCTTGTGAAAGCCATTTTCCGAAAATGTTATGACTTCAAATTACAAAAGATTCACCACTCATCCGAGAGTACGTCATTATCTTCACAGAAACAGTAAAAGGTGATACAATAAGAAGATACGAACCGTGATATGAGCGGTTTGCATATCTCACTGCGCTACACTCTGCTTCTATGATGAATTTTCTTCAACTCACAGAGGACGAAAAAGCACTCTTTGCCTCCTTGCCGGCAGGAGTGCGTGAAGGTTGGGAAGTGCATACGGAAGAGCGCACATTTACGGATACCAAAGAACACTTCGCCACACGGCTTTCCTTCGTACGGCTGCATGACCCCAAGCTCCATGTGTTTAAAGAGCAGCTGGAAAAAGCAAAAAGTCCCGAAGAGGCGGTGGCGATAGCGGGAGAAATGGATCTCTCACAGGTAAAGCAAGCTGATTTGGCAGAGCTGTTTTTTGCCATGGGCCCGGGCCCGCTTTCTCTGCTTATAAGCAAATTGCTGAAAACTGCAAAAGAAGATACGGACGTGCAGGCCGTAGCGGCACTGTCTCTTATACGCGGCTCTCTCCTTAAATCTCTCTCCGTACATTTCTCTTAAGCAGCATGTCACTCTCCACAATGGAATCCACGGCAAACCCGGATGGGAACCTTACCGCAGGGGGTTTGGACGGACAAGAAGCGGTGGAAATACGCCCTCTTATTCCCACGCCCGAGCGCCTGCACCGACTGCTCGAAATGGATTTGGAAACAGTGGAACGTTTGTACAAAAGTTCATCTGAACGCAGTGAGCTTGTGGATATCATCATGTCTCAACAGGAAGCGCTCAGTGAGTACCACAACAATATCTACCGCGATGAAATCTCTGAGCTCATTCGCATAGGCGGAGAACGTCTGGCCAATGACCCGGAGGTATCGCTTTTGGAACTGGAGAATACGCTCTTGGAAGTGCAGCGCACTCTTGCTGCAAAGAGAGATTTTCTTACGGAAACAAGCCCCGATGACATTCCGGAAGGTGCGGAAGAAAAAGGGGCGTTGCTGGAACGAGTAAAAGAATCCGAAGTGCGCACCGAAAACAAAGAAGAAAGAAGTATGTGGAGAAAGGCATGGGATGCCATTACTTATTTGCCACGCAAACACCCTGTTATCACCGCACTGCTTGCATTGGCAGGCGCTGCTTGGGGTATTTATGCACTCTGGGACTACCTCGGTGAAATCATTATTGTTCCAAACCCCATAGAAGGTGCGGGAGAAGTAGCCGAAACAGTGGTGGCACCTACGGGAGGAGAATTTTCCGCCATCGCAGAAGGAGAAATAGCGGGGCCGAACCTCGGTACGGGCGTACCGAGTGCGCAACCTCCTGTGCCATCTCCGAACGTACCGGCACCGAATTCAGGAATTTTTGCGAGTCCTGCGGCTCCCCCGCCAAACGCTCCCATGCCCCCTCCTGCAAGTCCACCAATAAAAAATCCTGATCTATTTTACCCGGACGGACCAGGCTAAACGTAACTCTTCGCTGCTATGGCAACCCCCGAACACACAAATCAAACACCACCAATCGAGCAAAACGAAAGTAACGAAAGGTTACTGGAAACGTTCGGACTCTCCGCACAACTCAACAGATTGCGTCGTGCTTTGGGACAAACGAATCCCATAGAAAACGTAAACGAAAGAGAGCTGCAGACCATGCGTGAACAGGCGCAAAACCAAGCTGTGTACACAAGTTACGGTGATCTCGCCAGAACCAACGAGATTTACTGGCGCATTAAAGCAATTCAGCACGAGGCGGCTTTGGCAAAACAGGGACTTGCCCCCGCGGAAAGAGAACGAAACCGGAGAGAGCTTATCGTGGCGAATCAGGCAATTACGTATAACCAGTACGTACCCGCAGTCATAGAGCAGGTGCATTCTTTTATGGATTTGTATCAGCAAGAATTTCTGGAGTTGCTTCCTTTTCTGCCCGAGCAACAGCGAGAGGAGCTGCGAGAGCAGTACAGACAATCTGTGGAGTACATCCACGTTCTGAAAGAGGCAATTAACCAAAGACACATCTACGCCAGCGTTCTGGAGCTAGATAAACAAATAGATCGCATAAACTTTCGCCTACAAACAGAAAGTCTTAACGCCACTCAAAAGCAGGAACTTGAGAGTCGCAAGACAAGCCTTGAGCGTAGTCGCACCAGTACTTTCGGTAGTCTATCTGCAGAAAACCAAGCGATTGTAGTCCGTGGACGAGAACTGAATGCACGATTTTTAATCGAAAGAGATCCAATTCAGGAACAAAAACTGCGCGAACAATACCGCAAGCTTCACTCGGAGCGCAGACAGCAGATGGATGCAGATGTCATAGATATTCTCAAGGGAAATCCCGAAGGCAGAGAAGACCTTGGTGTACCGAAGGATTTCCTGCCACAACGTTTGTATCTGCAGGCAATTCAACTGCGGTACGGACAACTGCGCGATGTGCAGCAGCAAATTGCGAGGCGGGACGATTGGACCGAACAACAGAAAAAAGATGCGCAGGAAAAACTCAGTACTATGCGTCGCTCGTACATGGAAAATATGATCGTCATCACACAGCAGCTTGCGGGGCACCAACAGGCAATGGCAGAGCTGACGAGCATACAAAATCAATTCGGCAATAACTTCGACCTCACAGATGCGAGAAACAATACCGGTGAAACTGCTCCGGAAGTACTGGAAGCAGTGGATAAAAGCATAGATGGCGCACGAGACTTCCACATTGGAAGTCTGCAAAACATGCTGCGACAGGTAGACACTTCGTTTAATCCGAACGGACTTGAATCGCTGAAAGACGCAGGAATCATGCGCCTGCTTGAGAGCGTTGACGGACTGTCGGGAATGCTGCGAAATCTTATAACCGCGGCACTCCCCGAAGGACCGACGAAGAAGAGCATAGATGAATGGTTGGATACGTCTCTTCCTCTCTCCATACGAGAATCGTTGGACAGCGGAGTAGGACCGGACGGCAAGCCACTTACCAAAGAAGAAAAACTCCGGAGAATACGGGACGTCATTATCCGATTCAGAGATACGGGTGCGGTGAAAAAGTTCCGCACGACGGTCGATCTTATGTCCGGCATGCCGGATGCATCCGAGTATGTGGGACAACAGGTTACAAACCCGTTGCCCACTCTCCCGGAAGGAGGGATTCGCGATGCGGCAGCGCGTGACGCACTTATAGAAAAACACGGAGGCGCCACGGCGTACGCCATGATGATCGCTCAAATGAAAACAGATGGAGACGCCTTCCACGAAGCGTACAAAACATTCTTACGTGATATGGAAGATCTGGTGAATATTCGCCTCGGCCTTATAGCCGAAGTGGATACCATTAAAGAGAGCTGGAAAACGCTCGCAACCAACTTGAGTATTGCGACCGGTGCCGCAGTGGTATTGCCTTGGATCGCTGCGGGAGTCGGCGGATATGCCGGTGCAAATATGCTGTGGCGCGGAGGTCGCGCACTTATTAAGACTCCCAATGCCATATTGCGCGGAGTTCGTGCCGTGCCATCTGTTGCCGGGAGAGCTGCGGGAGCATCTGCACTGGCATACCGCACGTATTTGGACTTTAAGGAGCTTGGAGAAATGAGCGAATCCATAGAAAGGCAACGCACACGTATGATAGCAGATTTGCGTGCGGCAGGATTTGAAGCGGAACCCGCAGACCAAGAAGAAACATTCCGCTACAGAGACGGAGGTACCGACATAAAAGTAAATATCAAAGAAATCAATCAGGCACAAGAAGGGCAAACACAGGCGCAGACACTGCGCACCATGGTGAGTGCGGCAGAAACTCTTGCGGTACTTCGCTTCGGTCTCAGCAGAACCTTCTGGCCGCTTATGGCGGTGGAAGTGACGGTGGAAACCGCACGGTACGGAATAGACCAAGAGGCAGATCGAAAATTTGTGACCAAAGCTCCCGCATGGCTGCTTGCCAAAATAAATATGCAAGAAGCAACCGGCGATACCGCATACGACATGCTCGCCAAGGCATCGGGGGAAATGATGACAGACAGTCCGTTCGGAGACGGTGACGATTCCGCTGAAAATAACAATAAGAGAGCGATACGAGAGAAGATGCTTTTCGCTATTTTAAACAGGGAACTACGCGAATTTCCCGATTTGCGCAGAGAAGTATACGGCGGAAGCGAACACCCGCTGAACATGCAGGAATTTTTTGCGGGAGACGGAGGGTTTAAAGATGTGTTCCTCCCCGCTTTTTACTCTCGACTCTTCGAACTTTCGGGTAACGGTCTTTCTTGGGAAGAAATAAGCAAGGGACAAATAGACGGTGACTGGAACATCCCGCTCCCGACTTCAGCCAATATCACCTTGGTGGAAATACGGCGTTCAATGCGTGAGACGATCGTATTTTTCATTCAGCATAAAAGAGAGGAACAGTATCTTGCAGCCATCGCCGAGCGCAGGCGCGTGCAAACACAAGTAGCGGCGCTTGCGGATCGCAATACACCCGAAGCACGTCGCCTGATAATGCGACTGGAAATTTTGGACGACATGGTAAGCAGTCTGGGTGAAGCAGAGGTATTCGGGGAACGGTTAAGTCAAATAGATATTGCGCTGTTGCAACGCAACGAAGGGAAGACTCGTGCGCAGCTTGCTGCGAAGTATCTTTTTGAAAATGCGGAAAATCTGCTGTTTACAGTACCGGAGAGCGAAGTGGCAGGTCTGCCAAACGGCTTCTCTTTCGGTGCTCGCGGATCCATCTATAAAAACGTCTCGGACAATGTGGAACTGATAGGCAATATGAACAGCGTGCTTCCGCGCACGACAGATGAACCCGAAGGACGCGTGTACGACCCTATTTTGCAACGTATCTTCTCGGTGGAAAACTGGCTGCCATCCACAAATGTGGATGCCAGAGCTGAATTTACACATCATGCACGCATATCTGCCAACTGGATTTCGAGAGATGCAAGACTTCCCGAGCTTGCAGGCAATGCAAGTGCGGATGCCGCCAGACAGCGCATAACAGAGGCTAGCATTGCACTTTCTGCGCTCGATGAAAGACGCGGCAGACGACTGAGTCGTGATACGCAAATGGAGCAGCGGCTCTACAGTAACGACTCCAACACTCCCGTGGTACTGCGTAGTTTCAATGTGCCACGAAGCAGAGGTATGGTTGCAAACGACTATCCGCGCATGGAGTCTCTTATGAACGACCTTCGCTATGCCCCAAGCCTGCGAGGAGAACAGTTTTCACGAGATAACGTTGTCGCAGTCATATTTGAAGGACACATCTTAAGCAGCGGTCAGGCAACTGTGCTGGCAACGTACGTCTACGGTGACCCCACCACAAGAGACTCGAGCAGCCCTCAGTTCTTCGTGGTGCAACGAGCCAGGAGCACATTTGGCACTTCCAGAAGCAGTGGCACAATGGAAGGACACAATCGTGTGCTTGGAGGCAGAAATTTTCTGCGACAAGAAGGAGGGCTGGCAATGCTTGAAGGATTGGACGCACCTCTGGAACAAAGAAGGTTGCGTATTATCGACAGAAGAAGGCAGGAGTTGCAGCGTGAAAGAGAACTGGGACGTCGTCGCACCGAAATGCTACGCCAACAAGAAGCGGTGCGCGAAACAGCAAAAAGAAATCCGGGCGTATGGCACCCGTATCCCAATACGTACTTAAACCAAGAACAAGGCGAGCGTCGCCACAATATGATTTCATATTACAGGCCTGAAGGAAGGCAAACAGGATACTTCATGTACTTACGAAAGCCGTCTGTGGATAACCCGAATGTTCCCTCTTTGCGTGCAGGACCGGGAAGCAGAATTGCCGAAACAGTGGGAGACTACAGAACAACTCGTACGGAGATAGTGGATGAAGCAACGGGGGCAAGTTTCTTCTTCAGTCGTATGCGCGGAGACTACGTAAATTTCTTTCGCGGTAAAAACAGTACAATTCCCGAGGAAGCAATAACAGCCAGTGTCACCACTCCCATTCCCCGAGACGCACTCGGTTCGGTGCGCAATGTGCTTGCGGTTTTCGTCAAAAATATCAATGAAGAGGCGAACAGAGGCAGAGAAAATACTCTGGTTCGACTGTATGAAAAATTGGAATCCGACACACAGCGTCGGGAATTTCTTCGGAGACTGGAATGGATTGTGCGTATTTCCACGCGAAGCGGAGACAGAAATCTGGAAGGTGAAGAATTTACCAGACTGGTATCTGCACACGGTGAATTGCTGAGTGCGCAAATGACAGAGACGGAGTGGGCACGCTTTCGCTACGGCGATACGCAGTGCGGAGACTGCGATGCCAACGGTGTGTATACCGTTCACGAAAACAACGACAGCAGCAAATCACATCTCTCGGTCCATACAAGATTTAACCTCAGCCAAAAACTCTGGCAGTGGAGCCCCGATAAAGAACACTGGTTTGCACCTACGTACACGAATGTACGATACACCAGCGGGCGCTACTACTCTCCTCGCACTGCAGACATTCAACTGCTGCGCAGATTGAATGCATAGGAGGGCTTACTTCGTCGTGGTCCCGTACCTCTCGTACCCCTCTTTCTCCAGCTTGTGAGCAAAGTCTGCTCCGCCACTTTCGACAATGTTGCCTCCGACCATCACATGGACGTAATCCGGCTCTATGTAGCCCAAAATGCGAGCGTAGTGCGTTACCAGCAGCACTGAAAAATCGGGGCTTCGCAAAGAATTCACTCCTTCCGCAACTATTTTCAGCGCGTCTACATCCAGCCCGCTGTCTGTTTCATCCATAAGAGAGAGAATTGGAGAAAGTACTTTCATTTGCAACACTTCCGCCTTCTTCTTCTCCCCTCCAGAAAATCCCTGGTTCACAAAACGCTCTGCGAAAGCAGAGTCCATTTTAAGCTCTTCCATTTTCTCCGTAAGGAATTTCTTAAATTTGATGGGGGAGATTTTTTTATGTGCGGGGTCTCGTACCGCCATCTGTGCATTATATGCCGCAAACAGAAAACTTCGCAGACTTACTCCCGCTATCTCTTTCGGGTACTGAAACGCCAAAAATAAGCCGAGCTGCGCTCGTTCGTGCGGCTCCAGGGCAAACAGGTCTTTGCCAAGAAACGTAGCGGAGCCTTTGGTCACCTTATATGCAGGATGTCCCATAAGTGTGCTTACCAACGTGGACTTTCCCGAACCGTTGGGTCCCATAATGGCGTGCACCTCCCCTTTCTGAATGGTGAGATCAACTCCGCGTACGACCTCTTTGCCTTCCACTTCTATGTGGAGGTTGGAAACGGCGAGAAGAGGCTTGGAAACGGTACGCATATCGGGGATATATTCTACCGTGCTTATCTCTGTACAGGAACGAAGAAGATGCACATAATGAAACACAAATTCATGGCGAAAGTAACATTCATCTACGGCGACCAGACGAAAGAAGTGGAGGCGGAAAACGGGAAAAAATTACTACAAATAGGGCTGGATAACGGCGTGCCCATAGAGCACGCATGCGGGGGAAACGGCTTTTGTACAACATGCATGTGTCATGTGAAGGAGGGCATGGAAAATTTGAGCGAACGCAATGACCGCGAAGAGAATATGGGAATCATACATGACCCCGAACGCCTGACATGCCAAGCCGAAGTGCAGGGTGACTGTACGGTGGAACTCGTGGATTTCTAGGGCACCGGGCCCCTTATTTACTCTTTCTGCGCAAAGGGAGAGGGTTCTCAAAACACCAAAAACCTGATATAATGGCGTGATTTAAAATAAAATTTGTCACTCGAAACACACACCAGTAACGGCGTAGTCAATGAGCATAGAACCTGCTTCGCAGACAGATACATACAGTATCTTAATGAAACCGAACAACGCAAAAACCCCCACAAACTACGGTCACTTGGCATCAATGTAATGTTGAGCATTCTTTCGGTAAGCGTGTTCATATGCAGTTCTGAAATGCTTGCGCGTATACAGTACACTCCGCAGAAAATATCATCCGACGGCATATTTGAATATGACCATAAGAAAGTATTTCGCCTGAAGGAAAACCAGAACAACACGTTTCACGGAGTGCCTTTTACCACGAATTCATTCGGATACAGAGACGAACATATCGACGTGAAAAAGCCGGAAAACACAAAGAGAATTCTGGTGGTTGGAGATTCCATCAGCTTCGGAGACAGTGTGCTGGATCATGAAACATACCCTTCGGTACTGGAAGATATGCTGAACAGTGCGGCGAAAGAGAAAGGTGTGAATATAGAAGTCATCAATACCGCAGCCCCCGGCAACTCTCCGTTTCAGGAATACTACGACTTAAAGCAAGGCATGAAATTTGACCCCGATGTTGTCGTACTTCAATTCACACTCAACGATGTCATAGAACAGTATGCGGGGTGGGTTTTCACCGAACTCGGAGAGCAAGAAGTTCAAAGCAACGATTCCAAAACATACGAGGAACTGCTGCTAGGAATGCGTGATATGTCCTATGTGGAACATGTGCTCAAGCAAAACAGCGCACTGTACTTGTTTCTGAAAGATATGCAGAGTCGCATTCGTTTTAAGGCAAACTCTCAAGAGGCAGTGATGGCAAAAGCTCAGCAACAAGAAGTCTATACGGCAGAAAAGCTGGTAAAAGATCCTCAGGATCCCGAAGTGCTGAAGGCATGGGAGAATGCTCTATCATGGATAGAACAAATGGCTGAACTGGCAAAAAAAGATGAAATTCCTTTCATCATTCTCGCCACACCGTTCGACTTCCAGTTCTCTCTCGAGCAACAGTACGCATATCCGCAACGCATACTGCAGCAGTTTGCAGAGAAACATGGCGTGGAATATGTCGATTTACTCTCGGCACTGCAGCAAAAATTTGCGGCATCCGAAAAGAAAAAGGTATTGAATAAACCAAGCACTACACAGGTGATAGTTGCCACCAGAGAAAATGAACCTGAAAAACTCGATTCGTTTTGGAGGGATCATTTCATAGATTACGACAACCCAAGTCCGAAAGGGCACGCCTTTACCGCAAATATTTTGGAGCCTGTTGTACTCGGCACTCTCAACAGATAACTAGGCGCTCGCCAGTTGCTTCATTTTTGCTTTTACCTCTTCGTTGTACGGTTCAAGTTTGTTGATTCTTTGGTACGCATTCTGCGCAAGATCATACGCATGAATTTGCAGGTAACACTCGGCAAGCAGGTTTAAAAGTTCCGTATCTCGAGAGAGTCTGGCACAAGTTTTCTCCAGTATCTGAGCCGCTTCCTCGTAGCGACACGCGGCCATGCATGCGCGGCCCAGGGCTGCGCTGCGCTCCGGATTCGTGGGATCTTTGTTCAGAGCATGTTGGTAGCTTTTGCAGGCATCCAAGTACTTTCCCTGTCTGTAGAATGCGAGTCCCAGATTCGCGTGGTAAGAGGTATCGTCATGCGAAACGATAAGATCTCTGTAGAGAGCTTCTGCTTTCTGCTCTCTTCCTGTCTGAAGATAAAACTTGGCAAGTTGCGCCTGTACGCTGTATGCATCGGGCGTGACGGTAAGCGCCTGAATAAACGCGCGTTCGGCTTCTTCGGTTTTCCCTTGGGCTATCGCCTTTTCCGCCTTGCGAACCAGCGAGCGTGACTCCTGCATTTCTATCGCAGAAGCACGCGTATTTTTTCTGCGTCGCTCCACGGGTGTTTCCGGAAGCAGTACGGCGCCTCTCTCTTCGGCCAAATGCACTCGCTGGCGAATGCTCCGAACGAATTTACGTACGGAACGATTTCGCATAAGCACACGTACTCCGAGCAAAGCACAGATACCTGCAAACGAGCTGACGAGGACGAGGACGTAAATCACGGCAAGTGAGGCTACACTTCGACTACCTTGGAATCAAGAAAGGAAGCATAAATTTAAGAGGTGATGGCGATTGCAAACCGCTGAGTAATGAGTTGGCGATGTGCATTTGTCTGCAAATCCTTCGCCATTTGAAGGAACGGCTTCTGAAACTTTCCCCGTGTATCGGGAGATTGTTGGCGCAGAGAAAGAGCCAAATGAAACAGGAACTCATTGGCTTCTTCTCCCCTGGAGTGCAAAGGACTGAGCATTTGAAGACGACTTTTCAGTTTGGCTTCCTTCCAAAAGGAGAGCGTCTTTTCATAAATCTGCTTCTGCTTTCGCAACGCATCGGGGTCATCTCGCAGAGAATATGCGATACCCGGCGCACCTTGCGCAAGCTTTACAATAAACCCTTTGTCCTCTTCATTCACTTTATCGAGAATAGGCAGAATCTCCTTTTGTGATAACGGAGAAAACCGCAACACTCGTGCGCGGGAAAGTATGGTGGGAAGCAACGCAGACTCCGACTGCGTTGTGAGTAAGAATACCAACCCTTGCGGGGGCTCTTCCAAAATCTTCAGAAATGCGTTGGCCGCAGCATCTTGCATGCGGTCGATACCTCGAATAATGCAGCACCCATACTCACCCAATCGCGTTTCATGCAGTCTTGATTGCAATGATCGAATGTCATCTATGCCTATGGAATCTGTTTTTGCAGGGGGGCTTTTTTTACTGCGATGCTGCTGATTCACATTCGAACTGCGTGCGATGGCATCCCAATCTTCACATGTTTTTTCAATCCAGAGCTGATCTAGTACGAGAAGATCTGCGTGTGTGAGATTTTCAATACTGCGACGTGCCTCTTTTGCTTTTTCTTCGGATAAATTCTTCGTAAGAATATCTGCGGCAAAAGAATATGCAACTGCCATTTTACCGAGATGAGCGGGACCCGAGAGAAGGTAGGCATGTGTGATGTTATTCTCTGCGATATCCTGAGACAGTTGAGAAAGCTGCTCTTTATGCCCTACGACAGTGCGAATTTTCGGCATGGGTAGGAATGATACACCAAGCTACGCTCCGTGGCATTTTTTGAACTTCTTTCCGCTTCCGCAGGGGCAAGGATCGTTTCTCCCTACCTTCTGCTGAGAAAGGGGCTGCCCGCCGGAAGGCGACATGCCTGCCGCACGCATAACCACGGGATTGGAGTGTGCCGACTCAGACTCTCCCACTCCGGTGCTTTCCAGCTCTCCCGCTATTTGATCTTGATTGGTGCGCATTTCTTCCAGCTCTTCTTCGGCCTGTCGAATGAAAGCGGACGGCACAAACTGCCTGAAGTCAGCCTGAAGTAACGTGCGAATAATGGTGGAATCTATGGCTGCAAGAAGCTGTCTGAATCTTCTGAAACCCTGATCTTTGTACTCAATAAGCGGATCTCTCTGTGCGTAGCCCGCAAAAGACACCTGTTCACGGAGATGAGCCATATCGTCTATGTGATCCATCCAGTGTGTATCTATGGAGCGCAACGTCACAATCCGCTCGGCCTGTACGACAGACTGGCTGTCCTCCCGGGCACATTTTTCCTCGTAGAAAGAAGTGAACAGATCGGAAAGGATCGTACCAAGCTCTTCCGGACTGCGTACCGTTGCCATTTTCTCTTCTGTAATAACTTTGCCGAACGCGGGATGCAACGCAGCCGCTATCTCGCATATTTCACGTGCATCCCATTCTTCGGGATCTATGGAAGATGCGTGCATAGTCACTATGGACTCCGCTTCCGTCGTGAGAGCTTTTATTATTTCACCATGTAGAGGCCCGAGATCGGACTCCTCCTCTCCGTTCTGCTCGGCTAACTTCTGCAGAATGTGCTCTCGTCTTTTGTAGATAATTTCACGATGCTTATTCATGACATCGTCGTACTGCACGACGTGCTTTCGGATGTCGAAGTTACGACCCTCCACCCTCTTCTGCGCACTCTCTATGGAACGTGAAACCAGTGACGTTTCCAACGGCACATCGTCGGGTACTTTCAATCGTTCCATCATTGACTTTATGCGGTCTCCGCCGAAGAGCCTCATAATATCATCTTCCATAGATACAAAGAATTGGCTTTCTCCGGGGTCTCCCTGACGTCCGCTACGTCCTCGTAACTGGTTGTCGATACGACGAGCTTCGTGTCTTTCCGTACCCAAAATACAGAGTCCTCCCACCTCGGCCACCCCCTCTCCCAGTTTAATATCCGTTCCTCGGCCCGCCATGTTTGTCGCAATTGTCACTGCTCCTTTTTGCCCCGCACCCGCCACAATTTCCGCTTCTTGTTGGTGGTGCTTGGCATTTAAAACCTGATGCGGAACTTGCTCTCTTTTAAGCAGCTCACTGAGAGCCTCCGACTTCTCTATGGAAGTAGTACCTATAAGCACAGGCTGACCTTTGGCATTTTTTTCTTTTGCCACTTTTGCGACAGCCGTAAATTTGGCGAGAATGGTTTTGTAAATGGCATCCTGCTTATCTTCTCTTACCACAAGTCTGTGTGTGGGTATCACGATGGTAGGCAATTTGTAGATAGAGAGAAATTCTTCCTCTTCCGTTTTTGCCGTACCTGTCATACCCGCTAGTTTTTCATAGAGGCGGAAGTAGTTTTGGAACGTAATGGTCGCAAGAGTTTTGCTCTCACGTTGTACTTCCACTTTTTCTTTGGCTTCCAGTGCCTGGTGTAAACCGTGGCTGTAGCGCCTGCCGGGCATAAGACGGCCTGTGAATTCATCGACAATAATTATTTCTCCGTCCTTTACCACGTAATCCACATCACGCTGATAAATGGCGTGTGCACGCAGCGCCTGCTCTATGTGGTGAACGGTTTCAAAGCCCTGATCCACATAAATATTCTCCACATTCAGCAATTCCTCCATTTTCTTCACTCCCTCTTCCGTGAGTGTTGCGACTCTCTGTTTTTCGTCTTTGTTGTAGTGCACATTCTCCTGCAAGCTCAGTGCGAGACGAGCGTACTCACCGTATTTCTCCGTAGACTCTCCCGCAGGCTGACTGATAATAAGTGGCGTGCGAGCTTCATCTATAAGGATGCTGTCCACTTCATCGACAATCGCATAGTGCAAGGGTCTCTGCACTCTTCTCTCAAGAGACGGCGCCATGTTGTCACGTAGGTAGTCGAATCCGAATTCATTGTTCGTGCCATAGGTAATATCGCATGCATACTGCGCACGCCTGTCTTCTCCTTCCACTTCATGAAGAATGGTACCGACAGTAAGGCCGAGTGCTTCATAGAGCATACCCATCCACAGAGCATCTCGTTTTGCGAGGTAATCGTTCACTGTTACGACATGCACTCCTTTTTGAGAGATGGCATTGAGATACACCGGCATGGTACAGACCAACGTTTTTCCTTCTCCCGTTTTCATTTCACATATGGATCCCTTATGCAACGCCGCCCCTCCTATAATTTGCACATCGAAGGGGATCATGTTCCACGTAAACTCCTGCTTCCCCATGGTCATGGTTTTTCCTTGCAGCAGCTCACAGGCTCGAATTACTGTGGCAAATGCTTCGGGCAGCAGATCATCCGTGGTCTCTCCGCCCTCCAGGCGGAGGCGGAATTCCTCTGTTTTCGCAGGCAAAGTACTGAGTGTAATGTCTTGAATTGCGGGCGTCTGCTGCTGCGAACGTACGGCAGACACAATGGGGCGCAGCTTTTTAAGCTCCTTCTCATTGGGGTCTCCGAGGAGCTTGTTGAGAAAATCTATAAATGTCATCCGAGCTAGGATAGCAGAGCAAAGCCCTCGCCTCGATGCCGATTTCTATTATATTGAAAATATGGTATAATATACCCAATAAATACGCACATATGTCATTTATAAAACACCACCACAGAACGTATGCGCTGCAGACACTGGGGTTCCTGGGGCTCATAGCATTCACAGGTATGACCGTTGCCATCAGTGATTCAACGTATAAGTACGCCAGTGTACTGCACGAAGATTCTCCCGTATCGAACGCGGAAGAGCAGCATGCGGCAACCAATACGGAGCCGTGCGGAAATGTGGATCTCCTGGCCGTGGTGCTTCAGCACTTTCGGTAGAGACTTACCATCCCCTGCCATACCACGGAAGCACCGATTCTTTGTGGTATGAAAGAGAGGAAAGAAGACTCGGAAGAGTGTGCTCAGCCGGAAGAAGCGGCGTTGCCGGCACACCGATTTCTTCCATAGCTTTGGCATGATCCGGAATAAGTTCTCCATACCACCCCGATGCATCGGCAGCTTCTTGCAATGCATCGTTGAGAGAAACACACGTCGGCTCGGGCCACTTACGGGAATCTCGTACGAACACTTCTTCTTTTTTTGTGGAATGAATCCAGAGTGCGGTCTCGTCTCGCACACGAGCTTTCAAAACATCCGAAAGGTGCAACCCCGCAAGCGGGATATCCAGCTGACTGCTCAACACGTTGGCAAATGTCACCGCAACACGAAGGCTGGTGAACCCACCCGGACCAACGACACAAGCAACGCATGTAAGATCTTCGTACTTCACTCCGGCATCGCGCAACACAGCCTCCACATGGGAAGGCAACGCATCGTCGGTTACCGTGCCTTCTACGGATAAGAAAGAGAGCACGTTCTCTTCACCGACAACTGCAAACGTCGCGGTGTGGCCTGCGATATCGAAGAAGAGACAATGCATCTGACAGGCGGTATGATAGGGTACCAATCCCGCATACAGAATGAATTCTCCTCCGGAAATTTCGGTTATTATTCCCACGCACAAACGTGCGGACACACTGCAGACATGCCTTGAGCATCTGGAGAAACAATCCATTGCAGAAAAACTGCAGGTGATTGTGGTGAGTGACGGACACGACGATGCAACGGCAAAATTGTTTGCCCGGAACTCGTGGGATCTTGCCGTGGAGTTTTTGGAGATACCGAAGGCGCAACAGGGAGTGGCAAGGAACAGAGGACTGGAAAAAGCAAAAGCTCCCATATGCCTGTTTATAGGAGATGATATTTTCTTACAGCAAGATGCCTGCGAAGCACATCTTGTCATGCACAGCGTGGGCAGCAGCGATGAGTACGCTCATCACGGGGCCGTGGCTGTACTGGGTCATACCACGTGGGATCCCGATGTTTCCATTACACCGGTCATGCGGTGGCTCGAAGAATCCGGATGGCAATTCGGGTATCCGAAAATACAGCCGTACGCCATGAGCTTTGTTCCGGCGAATATGCAGCATCGCTTCACGTATACCAGCCACATCAGCCTGCCGACGGATATCGCGAGAGATATCGCATTCGCAGAGGATGTTTCGCTGTACGGATGGGAAGATATTGAGTGGGGAATGCGTCTGCGAGACGCAGGCATCCGTCTGTTTTACAACGATACCGCGAAAGCGCTTCATCACCATCACATCACACTCTCTCAGTCATTGGAGCGTATGCACACACTCGGAAAATCCATAGTGTACATCGCCAAAAAAGTACCTTCCATGGACCGTATGCCCCCGTGGTGGAAAAGGCAGATCATGCGCATACTCATACTGAGCAACCCCGGATCACTCACCGCACAGCATCGCCGCGCATTTTTGCAAGGAATAGCGGAAGCCAAGAAGGATGAACTCTGAAAAATTTGCTATGCTCCCAGCCCATGTTCCGCCGGATAGACCTACTGCTTCTCGGCATCACTGTGGGGCTCACGCTCTTCGGACTTGCGATGATCGCAAGTGTGAGCGTGTTTGAAAGCTACCAAATAACCAGTCGCTTGGTGGACCAGGGGCTCAGAGAGATGCCAAGCAACTCATTTTATTTGCTACGCAGCTTCATTCATATGGCTGTCGGAATGACTGCCATGGGAATAACCATGGTGATTCCCTACAGAACATGGGAACAGTTTGCGTTGCCCCTTTTCGGAGGAACACTGCTTCTTCTCTTCGCCGTGTTCCTTCCGGGACTCAGCGCAGACTACGGAACAGCGAGCAGTTGGATTCGCCTCGGACCGATCTCGCTGCAACCGTCCGAGTTTCTCAAGCTCACCCTTATTTTTTACTTGGCGGTATGGCTGCAAAAACGTGAGCAGCTTATCGGAACGTGGAAAGAGGGATTCATCCCATTTGCAAGCGTGCTTCTGCTCGGAACCATACTCGTTGCCATGCAGCCGGATCTCGGATCTTTTCTTGTGCTTTCATCCATTGCAGTAGTGATGTTCTTTGTTGCGGGAGGCAATATTTTTCACGTACTTCTGGGAGGCAGTATCGCCGCAGTTATGGGGCTGCCCATTATTTTAAATAAGGAGTACGTCCGAAACCGCTTCCACGCTTTCCTTTCGCCGGACGACCCGACCATAGCCGAAACGATCGGGTTTCAAATTAAGCAGGCGCTTATCGCCATCGGAAGCGGAGGTGCTTTCGGAGTGGGATACGGTAAATCCATTCAGAAATTCGGATACTTACCCGAAGTGCAAAGCGACACAATTTTTGCAGCTATGGCGGAAGAACTGGGATTTCTGCGACTACTTATTATTTTGGGAATGTTCTCTGTTCTCATATGGAGAGGGTACGATATTGCAAAGCAGGCGCCGGACCGTTTCGGATTTCTGGTAGCCACCGGCATTACCACATGGATCGCGTTTCAGGCGATACTGAACATAGCGGTGAACCTCGCACTCTTTCCACTCACAGGAATCACGCTACCCCTCATCAGTTATGGAGGATCATCACTTCTCGCAAACCTGATGGCCATAGGAATTCTACTGAATATCTCAACGTACTCAGGCAAATCACGACGCACTGAGGAAAGAAGAAAAACCCGTCGCTCCGTTCGAACCTCTTAAATTCCATGCCAGGTATTCTTTTTGTCGGCGGTGCTTCCATAGGGCATATTGCACCGTCCGTGGCGGTACAAGAGGCTTTGGAAACCATGATGCCTGGTATACAAACACACTTTCTATGTTCACCGTCCGCACTGGAAACGGACTTCATCCGCAAAAACGGATACGACTATTCCACGCTCGACTCACCGAGAATTTCCATTGCATTCCCCTGGAAATTTATTCGAGCATACAAACAGGCAGGAGACATTTTGGATACGGTACGACCTGAAGTAATTTTCAGTAAAGGAGGTCACATAAGTGTACCTGTTTGTTTTGCAGCCAAGCACAGAAACATTCCTATTGTCCTGCACGAATCCGACAGCGTGAGCGGACGTGCCAACCGTCTTGTGGGCATGTGGGCAACGAAAATCTGTACGGGATTTCCGCTACGCACAGATGCAAAATACGTACACACGGGAAATCCTGTGCGCTCCGTCGTCACAAACGGAACCAGAGCGGATGGCATGCGCATCACCGGTTTTCAGAGCAATCGCCCCGTGCTCCTTATTGCGGGAGGAAGCCAAGGTGCGAAAGCTATCAACGATGCGGTAGCCTCTCACATTCACGAGCTGTTGGAGCAGTGCGATGTGATTCATATCACAGGCAAAGGAAAAACCGGTGCGCCCATAGAAGACTCACGATACTTCCCCTGTGAATTTGCCCGGGAGGAACTTCCGCACTTCTACGCAATGGCGGACCTTGCAATCAGCAGAGCGGGCGCAGGTACTCTCGCCGAATTGGCGGTGAACGGAATTCCAACAATCGTTGTGCCGCTACGGAATGTGGGACATGATCATCAGCAAAAAAATGCGGAGGCAGCAGTGAAAACGGGGGGGTGCATTCTCCTGGACCAAAGTAATTTAGAGAATAAATTGGTAGAAACTGTCAATACTTGTCTCTCAGATAAAAATCTGCGCCAATCCATGTCTGAGTGCATCAGAGAGCTGTCTGCTCAGGAGGCCTCTTTACAAATAGCAAAAATACTCTCTGAGTTCCTTGCATAGCCTGCGCTATCTCACTAACCTTCGCGGGCTATATGCGTATGAATTCGAAGCAGAATCTCTATCTATTCCTCATCCCCCTGTTCGCGCTGGTGATGTTGGCAGGATGTTCGAAAGAACAGGAGCAAGCCCCGGCAGCACAGCAGGAGGAAGCTACGACCATGAGTTACGAAGGTGAAATTCTCAGCGGCAAGCACACAGCGACCATCCGAACATCTCTTGGTGACATTGTTGTGGAATTGGATGCCGACAACGCTCCAAAGACAGTCACAAACTTCATCGCACTTGCAAAAGAGGGATACTACGACAATCTCCTCTTCCACCGTGTCATTCCCGACTTCATGATTCAAGGAGGTGACCCGAACGGAAACGGTACGGGAGGCAGCAGCGTATTCGGTGAGACATTTGAAGATGAGATAAATGCGGAGACCTACGGTCTGCACAAGCGCATGCTCAAAGAAGAAGTACAGGACCAAGCACTCCCAGAAGAGCTTGCCGAGGCTTCGCTGAAGGAATACTACGAAATGCTCGGTTACCACTACAGCACCGACTTCAAGTCACTCCCTATGGGATACGGTTACCTCGCAATGGCGAACCGCGGACCGAACACTAACGGCAGCCAGTTCTTCGTTATTCAAAGAAAAGAAGGAACGCCGTGGCTGGAAGGTAAGCACACAGTATTCGGAAAAGTAACCGAAGGCCTGGATGTCTTGGAGGCTATCGCAGCGGTGGAACGAGGTGCCAACGACAAACCTGTAGAGGACGTCACGTTCAGTGTGATTGTAAGCGAATAATAAATTCTACTCTGTAACTTGAGAGAATGTTTTTTCAATACGTTCCAGGTTTCTGAAACATTCTTCCTGCAACGTACTGCTTTGTGGATCTATATCTTCTAGAGGATCATCCGGTGACACGCGACTGAAACCAATATTGCGCTGAGATTGGAGGGCACTGAGGCGATCTCTCATAGCATGCTCCCATTTTTCTGCGCCCTGAATTTTATGAGTATCCGTCGGCCATCTGTTCATAAGAACATGATCTATATGCATTCCTCGCTCCAGTAAATGCTGCGCTTCTCTGGTGGTCTGATTTACTTCATTTCGACCTGGATTTGTCACAAGTACTATCCCTGTTCTGGTATCGTACATACGTTCGCAAAATTGTCTCATAAGATCGATAGTCGGCTCCGGATTCTTGCCGACAGAACTCTCCGCATATCTCCTGATATTAGGCTGCCTTCCGATTGTTGCCTGGAATCCGAAGTTACTTGGATTTAAAGGATTTCCTTGCATACGATCCCGAACATTAATGAGACTCCTCTCCAAATATTGCAGTGAACTAATGACAGTCATAAGACCCTGTGTATTTTCCGAATCAATAATTGTCATATCGGGAATATCTAAACTTTGAACGGATACACCCTGGGTGCCCTCACGATAATCACTTATAAAATGAGTTCGATTTTGGAGAATCTCCATAAGCTGAAGAACGTGAGACATTGGCTTATGCTCAGAAGGTATGCCAAAGAATCTGGAATGTACTGCCAAGCGCAATATGGGAAGCACTCCTTGATCAGGTACGTAGAGCTCCAGTTGTTGATTGAGATCATCGATATCTTTCGGATCTCGAACAAGGGGGCTCATAAGAAGCACTTTAAGACGATCTGTTACTTCACGAATCTCGTTAAAAAGCTCTGCGCGATCTGTTTCTTCGGTTGGCAAGCCCAGAGTATCGAACGAAGAATGTGCTGCATCCAAATCAATGAGATTTGTATTTCGATTCCGTATCTCAGATTGGCCATACGACAACGCTCCGGCCATTGTAGATTTACCCACTCCACCCTTACCGGACACAATCACGAGATTTGTGTCTTGAATACTGTCGTACAGAGGGCGATTGACTACAGGCATAAAATGTTTGAAAGGGATAAAGAGTACCAACTACTTTGATTCTGTAAAGAAAAAGGAGAAGCACGTTCCGTTTCATGGGCAGAAGCCGTATTCTATTCGAGTCATGCGCACACGCTTTCCGCCATCTCCCACAGGCATGCTCCATGTCGGAGGCCTTCGTACCGCTCTTTTTTGCTATCTTATAGCCAAAAAGACCAAGGATTCGTTCCTTCTCCGCATAGAAGATACGGACCAGGAACGAGAGGTTCCGGGCGCAGTGGAAAACATACTCAACACGCTGGAATGGGCGGGGCTTACACCCGATGAGGGAGTGGTATTGGAACACGGAGTGGTGGCACAAAAAGGAAACTACGGCCCCTACATACAGTCGCAGCGACTGGAAATTTATAAGGAGTATGCACAGAAGCTTTTGGAGTCCGGTCACGCGTACTACGCCTTCGATACGAAGGAAGACATAGACCGCATGCGCGAGGACGGACAAAAGGCGGGAAACCCCGCACCGAAGTACGACCTCTCCGTTCGTATGCGCATGAAAAATTCTCTCGTGATGGAACAAGAAGAAGTACGAGCAAAGTTGGAAGCGGGAGAACCGTACGTCATCCGCCTGAAAGTCCCCGAAAGTCGCGTGCTGATTGCGCAGGACGAAATACGTGGCAAGGTCGAATTTAAAAGTCATACCGTAGACGATGCCGTTCTGCTGAAGAGTGACGGTTTCCCCACGTACCACCTGGCAAACGTGGTGGATGATCACCTGATGAAAATAGATATCGTCATACGCGGAGAAGAATGGCTTCCTTCTCTCCCGAAACACCTGCTGCTCTACGAAGCATTCGGATGGGAGCAGCCGCAATTCGCACACGTACCGCTGCTCTTAAACCCGGGAGGAGGCAAGTTAAGTAAGCGCCAAGGAGACGTGGCGGCATCGGATTACATCGAAAAAGGGTACCTCCCCGAAGTGATGATTAACTTTCTGGTCCTTCTCGGATGGAACCCCGGAAGCACCAAAGAAATTTTTTCGTTGGAAGAACTGGTGGAAGAATTCAGCTTGGAACGCATTCAGAAGGGAGGGGCGGTTTTCGATACCAAAAAACTGGATTGGCTGCAGGGACAGTGGATACGCAATTTACCAATTGTTGAATTTGCAGAACGTATTTTGCCGACTGTTGCCGAAAAGTATCCGGAAGCCAAAACCGATTCCAGGTTTGCCCGTAGAGCAAGACTTATTCAAGATCGTATTACCTTTTTCCATGAAGCTCCTGACATGCTCTCCTTTTACTATGAAGAGCCACAGATTGACATGGAACTTCTGGCAAACAAGAAACAGAAAATTAATAGGGATGATCTGCCAGAGTTATTCTGCATAATTATAGATACACTTCAAAATACACCTGTCACTAAGTGGACAGCCCATGGTCTTTTGGAAAAATTTAAAGAGGTGGCCACGGAAAATAATCTTAAATTAGGCCAATTGCTGTGGCCATTGCGCGTTGCCCTTACAGGAAAACCGTATAGCCCCGGTGCCACTGAAATATTTGGATACGATGAGGAATTAGATTCCCTAGAAGAAACTGAATCGCTGCTCATGAACTCTGAAGAAGTTTTTAAGCGACTACACAAGGCGCAAAAACTGGTTCATGTTATGTAGTACCGATAGATAACTAGCGAAGCGGAAGCTTGCTTTCGCTGGAGCGACTCCAAATAAAGGGAAAAGGGAGCTTATGAGGGGAAAACCGTAGGTTTGCCCCTCATACACAAACTCAGTACACTGAAAGACGATGGCTCTCAAAAATCGCGACATGGAAGTGGATCTCAAGCATGAAGGCTCCAAAGCCATTATTGCCAATAAGACAAACGTGCCGTTTGGCACCTTCGTAAAATTGGTGCTGGAGCGAAAGCTTGGGAACGTGCTTAAAAACTCAGGGAGCGAACCTATTATTCTCAGCAGCGACCTCCTTACGGAACTCGCAAGCGCACCGCAGGACTCGCGGGAGAATCAGACCAAATTCACACTGGTTACACTGGGGAGCGGCGTGTTGCTGGGAGTATTTTTCTTCTCACTCGTACAAATCATCCTTCCAATTCTCGGAATCACACTCGTATCCAAAGACTACGCAGTGGTGGCGGGAGTACTGGTTGGCCTTGTTGTTCTGATTGTGATTTTAGACCGTACAAAAAGAAGGAAGAAGGCGGATAAAATTACGGAAACAATGGAACGACTCACCTCGCTCCTCTCAAAGTAAGACAATGGAAATTCAAGAGCACGTACCACTCGCACCAAAAACAACAATGCGCATAGGAGGTACGGCACAGTTTTTTGCCGAACCGACAACAAGAGAGGAGCTGGAAGAATGCACAGCTTTTGCCCGGGAAAAAGGAGTGCCGGTGCTGCCGCTTGGAGGTGGCTCGAACACCATTTTCTCCGATGGAGAAATACGGGCATTCGTACTGCGCATAAAGGCGAGCAACACCTCAGCACAAGGCAATACAGTGACTGTGGGGGCAGGGAAACACCTCGCAGTACTGCTGAACGATCTTGCAAAGGAGGGGTTGAATCTCTCCCCCCTCACGGGAATACCGGGAAGCGTGGGAGGTGCCATAGTCGGCAATGCGGGGCAGGGGCCGCAAGGAGTGTGGATAGATACTTTCACAGAATCCGTCACCATCTTTGCAGACGGAGAATGGAAAATTATGACAAAAGAAGAGTGTGATTTTTCATACAGAGAAAGTGTGTTTAAGCACATGTTCCCTTCTCCGATTATTTGGGAAGTACGCCTCACTGTCCCTTCGGGAAATCCCGAAGATATTACAAACGAAATAGAACGACTGCTTCAAAAGAGAATAGAAACTCAACCGCACACTAAAACCGCAGGCTCGTGCTTTAAGGCCGTCGGCGGTACGCCCGCATGGCAACTGATAGATGCGGTCGGAATGCGGGGAGCAAAAATAGGAGGAGTGTCTGTTTCGGAAAAGCACGCAAACTTTCTCATTAACGAGGGCAACGCCACATTCGCAGATACCGTCGCTCTCATAGAGAAAACCAAACAGGCAATTCCCAACACACTGGAAGTGGAAATGAGACTCGTACAGGAAGACGGAACACTGCTGTAAAAAAAGAGGCGGTTACCCGCCCC